>ERZ778503.65-NODE-65-length-83833-cov-6.229332_pt1 | contig 83833 bp, 77 predicted proteins | sample MGYA00510047_ERZ778503 | MGnify/ENA primary metagenome ERZ778503 (study PRJEB29527, sample SAMN07138965) | mouse gut metagenome | material: feces | host: mouse | place: China:Nanjing | collected 2016-01-25 ... | reverse complement strand
AGGATTGATAATCCAGATGACGGAGTCTAAATAGACAGAAAATATGTCAAGCTGCATCTTTACGGCTTCCAGAGAAGTATCGTTGGTATACAGTCCTGAAACATAATTGTCGGCAATCAACGTTGCCTCGGAATAAAGTGCATTTGCCTTCTCTCTGGTAAGCTGCTCCATTGTCATGCTGGGCACAAAGGTGGTTATAATGATAAAGCCAAAAATACCAAAGATAACATATGCCAGCACAAATTTCAGGTAAAGGGTTTTTTTCATGACAGGCTCCCTTTAACTTCAAATTTGTAGCCGATGCCCCATATAGTAGAAATTTTCCATGCTTCATGGTCTTTTATTTTTTCGCGGAGGCGCTTGATATGTACATCGACGGTACGCGTATCTCCAATATATTCATATCCCCATATCTGGTCGAGAAGCTGCTCTCTGGTAAATACATGGTTGGGTGAGGATGCCAAAAAATAAAGGAGTTCCAGCTCCTTGGGAGGCATTTCCACAGTATTTCCCATATAAATAACAGAGTAGTTGGTCTGATTGATAATCAAATCAGGGTATTCTACACGCTTGTCCGTTACGGGCTCGGGTACGGCAACTGCAGGCTTATAGCGGCGCAGCACCGCTTTGACCCTTGCCACGAGTTCCTTGGAATCAAAGGGTTTTTCCATAAAATCATCGGCGCCAAGCTCAAGCCCAAGTACTTTGTCAAAAATCTCACCTTTTGCGGAAAGAATAATAATGGGGGTTTGTCTAGCAGCGCGGACCTCCCTGCATACCTGATAACCGTCCATGCCCGGCAGCATTAAATCCAGCAGAATCAGGTTGGGCTCAAAAGATTCAACGGCAGTCAGCGCGGCTTCTCCGTCGCCGACAATCATAGTCTCAAAGCATTCCTTATTTAAGTAGAGGGAAATCAGCTCTGCTATATTCTCATCATCATCAACAATGAGTATTTTTTGTTTATTTACCATACTTGCTCCTATTCCTTATTTAAACGTTACAACTGTGACGCCGGCATCGCCTTCGCCAAACTCGCCCAAACGAAATTCTTTGACATATTTTAAGCGCTTTAAGTGGTTATGCACAGCATTTCGTAAGGCGCCGGTTCCTTTCCCGTGCACGACGCGGACGCTGGAAAGATGCGAGAGATAGGCGTCGTCCAAATATTTATCCAGCATAGCGACCGCCTCGTCGCAGGTTTTCCCCAAAAGATTAATTTCGGGAGAAATCGTCAGCGTTTTTGACATTTTCATTTTGCCGCCCGAAGTTTTTACGGCACTTTTAACAGAAGCCGTGTCGTTGTCTGCTAAAAGCACCAAATCGTTGATGTTGACAGAAGAGCGGATGATGCCGCATTGTACAAAGAGATTGCCCTTTGCATCCGGCAGGGAGCTTACGGTTCCCTTCAGTCCCATGGAAACAATTCTCACGGAATCTCCCTTTTTCAGCTTTTTGGGGTCTAAAGCTTTTTTAACGGAAGAAGGAGGAATTTTCAGCGCGAGCCTTTCGTTTTTGTCGTCAATTTTCTGTCTAAGATTCTGGCGCTTTTGCTCCAGCTCCCTCATATTGCTGCCGTCCGCCTGATTGAAGCTGCGAATGGTTTCATCCGCAACCGTCTTCGCTTCCTGCAGGATAGCGCGTGCCTGCTCGTGCGCTTCCTTCAGTATTTTGTCCTTGGCGTTGTCCAGCTTTTCGTTTTTTGCCTTAAGCTGCGCCTCCAGTGTTTTGATTCTATCTTTATATTCGGCAGCTTCCCGCCTTTCCTTTTCTATAATCAGGCGGCTGTTTTCCAAGTTGGCGATAACATCCTCAAAGCTTTCATCTTCTTTGCTTAGTTGTTCTTTGGCTGCCGCTATGATAGTATCAGGCAGTCCAAGCTTGGAGGATATGGCAAATGCATTGCTTTTTCCGGGGATGCCGATTAAAAGCCTGTAGGTAGGCTTTAAGGATTCCACGCTAAACTCGCAGCAGGCATTTTCCACAAAAGGCGTGGAGAGGGCATAGAGCTTCAACTCGCTGTAATGGGTAGTTGCCATGGTGCGGATACCTCTGCCATGTAAATAATCCAGAATGGCTATGGCAAGGGCGGCGCCCTCCGTAGGGTCGGTTCCGGCGCCCAATTCGTCAAACAGGCAGAGTGCATTTTCATCTGCGTGTGACAGTATTGTCACAATGGTTGTCATATGTGAGGAAAAGGTGGACAGACTTTGCTCAATGCTTTGTTCATCCCCAATATCTGCAAAAACTTCCTCAAAAATAGAAAGCTCAGAGCGGTCGAGCGCCGGTATGTGGAGCCCTGCCTGTCCCATCAGGGTAAACAGTCCCACCGTTTTTAAAGAGACTGTTTTGCCGCCGGTGTTAGGACCGGTGATAATCAGCAAATCAAAATCCTTTCCAAGCCGGATGTCGATAGGCACCACTTTTTTCTTTTCCAGCAAAGGATGGCGCCCTTTGCGGATGTTGATATAATGTTCGGTGTTGAAAACAGGCATGGTACCATTGTAATCCATAGCAAGCTTGCCCTTTGCAAACACAAAATCAAGGCGGGTCATAATGCGCTGATTGTTAGAGAGCTCTTTTGTATGCACGGATATCTGGGCAGATAAATCGGCAAGAATCCGTTCTATTTCTTTTTGCTCATCAATGGCAAGCTCCCGCAGGTGGTTGTTTAGTTCAACGACAGCGGCGGGCTCAATAAAAAAGGTGGAGCCGGTTGCCGACTGATCGTGTACCAGTCCTGACACCTGATTTTTAAATTCTGCTTTGATAGGAAGGCAGTAGCGGTCTCCGCGCATGGTAATAACGGCATCCTGCAAATAGGTGCGGCAGGAGCCGCTTAACATGGAACCAAGCTGGTTATGGATTTTTTCACCTGTAAGCTGTATATTGCGACGAATACGCTTTAGCTCGGAGCTTGCGTCGTCGGCAACCTCCTCCTCTGAGAGAAGGCAGCGGCGGATTTCGTCGGAAATAAACGACAGTGATGTCAAGTCCTCAAAGAGCTGGCTTAAAGAATCTTGAAAGGATTCGTCTTTTTCATTTCTGCCATACGCTTTGATGCGGGCTGCATTTTCCAAAAATCCTGCAATCTTTAAAAGCTCCGGAATGGAAAGGGAGCTGCCGACTTCAAGGGATTTTAAAGAGAATCCCAAATCTTTATTGCCGCCAAAGGACGTGCTTCCATACCGGAACAGGCGTGACAGGGCGTCAGCGGTTTCGGTTTGTGCGGATTGAATTTCTGATAAGTCCGTATCCGGAAGCAATGCTTCACACATTTTTTTGCCGGGCTCTGAGTCTGCTTTCAGGATTAATTGCGAAATAATTTTATGATACTCCAGGGTTTGTAATACTTTTCTGTTCATGAAGATTCCTTTACAATTTCCTTAATCAATCCCATGATGGTGCTGATGGAGTCAAGCTGCGGACTCTGCTTCATGGCATTGATATAAGACTGTCTGGAGCAGTAAAGCTCCTGTACTTTTTCTACCAGCAGGTTTTCTGTTAAATCGTCTTCGTTGATGACGATGGAAAAGCCCTGCGCCTCAAAGGAGCGTGCATTTAAAAGCTGGTCGCCCCTGCTCTTTGCCGAAGGGAGCGGAATCAGGATATTGGGCTTGTTTAAGGCGAGAAGCTCACAGATGGCATTGGCGCCTGCACGGGAAATCACCAAATCTGCCATCGCAAAAATATCCTTAAGCTCCGACTTCAAATATTCAAACTGTTTATAGCCTTTTTCTGTTAAAAGAAGATTGTCTACCTTATCTTTGCCGCACAGGTGGACTATCTGAAAATCTTCCAAAAGCATGGGAAGCGCCGCGCGTACTGCCTGATTGACGCTTGCTGCGCCCTGACTGCCGCCAATCACCATGATGACAGGCTTGTTTGCAGTAAAACCGCACATGTTAAGTCCCGCGAGTTTATTGCCGGAAGATAACTCCTCCCTGATGGGTGAACCGGTAAGGACAGCCTTTTCTTTGGGAAGCATCTGCAATGTTTCGGGAAAATTACAGCAAATTTTATCTGCAGCCGGAATACAGAGCTTGTTGGCAAGACCGGGCGTCATGTCGGATTCATGGATAATACAAGGAATTTTCAGTGATGCCGCAGCGCGCACCACGGGCACGCTCACAAAGCCGCCTTTGGAAAATACCACATCCGGCTTAAGCTGTTTTAAGTATTTTCTTGCTTCGGAATAACCCTTTATGACACGAAACGGGTCCGTAAAATTTTTGGGGTCAAGGTAACGCCTGAATTTGCCGGTAGAGATGCCTTGATAGGGAATGTCAAAGTCGGCAATCAGACGTTTTTCAATACCGTCGTAAGAGCCCATATAATAAATTTCAAAGCCGGCGCCTGTAAGGTGTGGCAAAAGAGCAATATTCGGTGTCACATGGCCGGCAGTACCGCCGCCTGTCAAAACAATTTTTTTCAAAGCAATACCTCCCGTAATCAATTATGACTGTAAGGACTCCAGCGCTTTTGCAAGCTGGTCCGGACAGGAAGTGGATTTCATTCCGCACTTAATGCCTTTCAATTTTGAGATGGCATCCTCTACCTTCATGCCGCGTACAAGACTGCAAATACCTTTTAAGTTGCCGTTGCAGCCGCCTGTAAATTGGACCGATTCAATGATGCCGCCGGATACTTCTATGTCGATTGCTGTGGAACAGGTTCCATGTGTCTGATATTTCATAATAATCCTCCAATCTTTCATGCGGATAATTCGTTTGTCTAAAGAAGGATTATAGCAGAAAAGTGTCCGATATTCCAGTGATTCTACAGATATTTTTTGTTGCGGGAATGATTCTTATGCATGAGGGGCTTTATGGGGAGGGGATGAAGCAAGGATGCCGTGAGCGGGCGGACATATCCGCCCGCTCACAGCGTCCCCTGCTGTTATTTTCCGTCACAATCCCACGAATCAGCGCGCAATCCGTCGATGAGTTTTCCGTCCTGCCATATTGTCCGCTAACCTCAAGTTTACTATAATAGAATTACTGAAAGAGGCGGAAGTATACGCTGAAAAGGAGGTATTTATGTTTGCTGTTTTTGAGGAAGAAAAGTGGATAACCATTCTGATGTTTACATTCCTGTCATTGAGTATATTAAGCAGAATTATAATAGGAATACGATACCAGAATATGATAAGACAGACGGAAAATATGTCAACAACGAGTCATAAGGCGTTAAAACAGTGTAAGCTGAAATTTGCGAACTGTTATCAGTTAAACGGCGGCGTTTCGAATATTCCCATCTTTGTGGACAAGTTTCTCAACAAGCTGAAGCTGGGACCGCTGTTGGTACAGACGGTGTATCACTTGTCGGGACAGTTTATGCTTTTATCAGTGTTTTGTTCCGGTCTGGGCGTGTGCCTCTGTCTTGTGGCAGGACATACCATCGGCGATATTCTGCCTTTTTACATAGTGAGTTTTTTGGGATTGTATCTTTATTATTCCGTGTCGGCAATAGCGGATGTCAAAGGCAGAAGGCGGATTTTGAAAACAAATCTGGTAGATTATTTAGAAAACCATATGGCAAGCCGCTTGCGGGCAGGACTGCCGCCGGAAGCGAAGGAAGGCGCGAAAACAGGGATAAAGGAGCCAAAGACCGGTATCGAGCTGATGCCTGTACATGCAGGCGGGAATATACATGTAAATAATGCTGCGGGTGCAAATGCCGCTGTCCGCACCGAAAGCGGGGAAGGTGCGGAGGAAAAAGAAAGTGATAGGATGGGCAGGATATTTTCCCTTTCCGAGCAGAAGGAGTTAGAGGAACTTTTGCGGGAATTTTTAACCTCTTAAGGGCCGCATGTCCAAAAGGTTTTTCTTGAATTTGCATCAAACGTCTGTTAAACTGAAAATGATGACAGGAAAAGACCGGCTGCGGAACGGTCTTATAGAAAAGAAAGGGAGCGAAAGGAAAATGAGTGCAAAAGTAAGGTTTGATTATGCGAAAACAAGTCCTTTTATTTCTGCAGAAGAAGTAGAAAAAATGAAGCGGCAGACATTGGACGCTAAGGAAGTGCTAGTATCGAAGTCCGGTGCAGGAAATGATTTTTTAGGCTGGATTGACCTGCCGGTAAATTATGACAAAGAAGAGTTTGCAAGAATTAAGGAAGCTGCAAAGAGGATACAGGAAGACTCGGAGGTGCTGTTGGTAATTGGCATCGGCGGTTCTTATCTGGGCGCGCGTGCGGCAATCGAATTTTTGGGACACAGCTTTTACAATGTGGTAGATAAGAGTATCCGCAGGACGCCGGAGATTTATTTTGTGGGCAATTCCATAAGCTCTACCTATATTAAGCACTTGATGGATGTTGTGGGAGACAGGGATTTTTCCGTTAATATGATATCCAAATCCGGTACTACGACGGAACCGGCGATTGCTTTCCGCGTGTTTAAGGAGATTTTGGAAAAGAAATACGGTAAGGCGGGCGCGGCAAAGAGGATTTATGCGACCACGGACAGGGCAAAGGGTGCGCTAAAGCATGTTGCCGACGAGGAAGGTTATGAAACTTTTGTGGTGCCTGATGATGTAGGCGGACGTTTTTCCGTACTGACGGCGGTAGGGCTTCTGCCGATTGCAGTCAGCGGTGCAGATATTGACAAGCTGATGGAGGGTGCGGCAAGCGGCAGAAAATATGCACTTGAGTCCTCCTTTGAGGAGAATGATGCGCTGTTATATGCTGCGCTGCGTAATATCCTGCTTAGGAAGGGAAAATCTGTTGAAATACTTGCCAATTATGAGCCCAGCCTGCACTATGTTTCAGAGTGGTGGAAGCAGTTGTACGGCGAGAGCGAGGGCAAGGACCAGAAGGGAATTTTCCCTGCAAGCGTGGATTTGACTACGGACCTTCATTCCATGGGACAGTTTATTCAGGATGGATCCCGCATTATGTTCGAAACGGTTTTAGAGGTTGAAAAATCCCGCGAAGAGTTGATTATCGGTGAGGAGCCCGTGGACTTGGACGGCTTAAACTATCTTGCCGGCAAGACGGTGGATTTTGTAAATAAGAGCGCAATGAACGGTACAATTTTAGCACATACCGATGGACAGGTACCTAATTTTCTGGTAAAGATTCCTGAGGTGAACGAGTTTTACCTTGGTGAGCTGTTCTATTTCTTTGAGTTTGCATGTGGTGTGAGCGGATATTTAAATGGTGTAAATCCTTTTGACCAGCCCGGTGTGGAGAGCTACAAGAAAAATATGTTTGCTCTGCTTGGAAAGCCCGGATACGAGGCGCAGAGAGAGGAGCTGCTAAAGAGATTGTAGGAAAATGGATAAAGGCTGTGCGGTTTTGCCGCACAGCCTTTTTGAAACTAGGTCAATAATACAATTTTTACTTCAAATTCCGTATCAGTGCTGTGCAGCGAGCAGCTTCCGTTGTATTTTTTTGCAATTTGCTGCATGATTTCAATACCATAACCGTGGGATTTCTTATCTCCCTTGGTGGTGGGAATACGGTTGCCGCGAATGGATACCTTTTTTTCTATCGGGTTGGTGATTTGTATGACGGTGTAATTGCGGCTTGTATTCACTTTTGTATGAATATAAGCGTCCTTTTGGGGCAGACATGCTTCGATGGCGTTGTTGTAGGCATTGGAAAGAAGGCCGCAGATGTCGGGATCGGTTACATTTTTTATATTGGTTAGGGAGCCTTCAAACGTAAAAGTAATGTTATGCTCCTCACAGATTTTCATTTTAGAATTGACAATCATGTCGCAAACGTGGCTGCCGGTCAGTATCTTTCCACTGGAAAATATGGCGTCATGGTTTAGCTGTTCGGTATATTTTCTGACTTCTTCATAATTCTTTTCTTCACAGAGCGATTTGATAACAGCAAGATGGCTGTTAATGTCATGACGCATTTTTTTCACCTGTTCTTCATTTTCCTTTACGCCCTGCAGCGCATCTAACTGCAGCTGCAGGTATTCTATTTCGCTTCGGGATAAGCGCTGCTGATAAACCTGAACACGAGATGCAAACAAACCGTAAAAATAATAAACAATACTGCAAAGAAAAGCACCTACAAAAAGGGTCAGGTAAGCATAGTGCTTAAGCGGTTCAAAGTCTCGATGGTATACCCATGCAATGAGCGCAACATCCATAAAGGAAAAGAAAAGCAAGGCAATACAGCCAATAATTTCTCTCATCCGAAAGTGAAGAATAAACTGATATTTAACGAGAAAGTAACGAAGGAAAATTAATATCATAAACAGCGCGATATCTGTTACAAGACCGATAAGGGAAACCTCGTAGACAGAAACAGGAATCATAATCCTGAACGCCGGCATGATTTGCGCGAGAATCGCCTCAGGAACCATTGTCAACACGAAATAAACGGCGAGGGCAGGGAAAAAGCGCAGTAAATCTCCCCATTTTTTTCTGCTAAACAAAAGAACCGCCGCCATAATGGAGATAGGTGTGCTGATGAGAAAATTGATATTTTCGGGAAGCAGCATAATGTCGAGAGCGGCTAAAGATATGTGAATAATGGAGGAAATAACGACATTCCTGCGGCTTAAGCTTATGTGGGCAGCACAAATATACTGCATTAGAAGAAGCAGAATCCAAAATTCTATCAGGTTGACAGCAAGCTGAAATAGAAAAACAATCATAGGTGCGGCACTCCTTCAATGTAAGTTTTAATTGCATGGCGGAATTGCTTGATATTTCTGCGGCTGACAGGAAAAGTCCTGCCGCTGTCAAGGGTTACATGCGCCTCGTCAAATTCTCTGACATAGGCGAGATTGACAATATATTTGCGGTGGATACGAAAGAAAGAGGCTGCCGGAAGCAGCATTTCCAGTTCATTTAATCCCTTTCGCAGAGTAATAATATCACCTTTATAGTGAAGAACGGAGTGCTTGTTGTCGGCCGCCACATGTTGTAGATCCTGTACATGCAAAAGCAGCTCACATTCCGGTGTTTTAATTAGAAGGGTTGCGTTTTCCAGTTTTGCGCGAATATCTTTGATGACGCGGAAAATATCGTCCTCTGCCACTGGTTTTAAAAGGTAACGAAAAGCGTTTACCTCATAACCGGCGGGAGCATATTCTAAGTAGGCGGTAAAAAATACCAGTATAACGGACTGGTCGTATTCCCTGATGCTTTTTGCCACATCAATGCCGTTTATAGGAGACATGACAATATCCAGAAAAAGCACGTCATACCGTTCACCGGCTCTGTAATTGTCTAAAAGTGCATCTGCAGAAAGAAAACATTCCACAGTGCAGTCCGGCTGCTGCCAGAAATAGTGATAGATTCTTTTTAAAAATACGGGTTCATCATCACAAATTGCTATTTTCATACGCCTTACGCTATCATATTCGTTTTGCTTTGTCAAGAAAAGGGGAACGCCGTCCGCTTACACCAAAAATCAAACCGCTCACGCCCTTTTTCGTAAAACCGATATTTTTTGTGATAAGATGGAATCGCAATTTTATGATTAGGAGAGGAAAGGCGGAAAATGAAAAGAGGGAAAATTGTCATAATCGTGGCGGCATTCCTTGCGGTATTTCTTGTCTGCGGGTGCGGGGGCAAGGGAAATAAGCGGGGAGTGACTTTTGCGCCGGAAAGCGATTTTAAGGTGGAGGCTGCCGAAGGCGGCGTAAGGATTACAGGGTATCTCGGAGATGGCGGAGAAGTCCATATACCGGATACCATTGGCGGCAAGCCCGTAGTGGAAATCGGATTTATGGCGTTTTATGAGGCGCCGCTGACGCTTGTCACCATGCCCGACACGGTTGTCAGAATTGATGAAGCTGCTTTTAGCAACACCTTATTGGTAAGCGTCGAGATTCCGGACAGCGTGACGGAAATGGAACAAGCTGTGTTTATGAATTGTAGAGAACTGGAAAGCATAACACTTCCTGCCAATATTACATGCATTGCAAACAATCTGGTACAGGGCTGTGAAAAGCTGACAAGCATTGAAATCCCTGCGGGTGTGACACAGATTGGACAGTTTGCGTTCAGCGGATGCACAGGAATAGGCAGTATGATGCTTCCGGATGGAGTCAGTCAAATACATAAATGGGCTTTTTATGACTGTGAGGATATTACGGTTACTTATCAGGGCGTTTCCTATACCTTTGGCGAATTGGAATATATGTATGATGTCATCAATGGGGTAACGCAGACAGGTTCGGCGCCGGACGCAGATTCCGATCCGGTTTCGGAAGAATCGGCGGAGTTAGCAGTTGAAGATGTGTTTATTTTTTCGTACGCAGGCATGGGGGCAGAAGACGGCTTTTGTATTGATGGAGTGGGAGACCCTGCATATCTCGGTGATTCCTTTGGAAGCGACGGTGAAGTGAGGATTCCTGAGGAATTTGAAGGGACAGCGGTGACGGAAATTGCCGGCGGCGCTATGATGTACTGTCTTAACATGAAAGGTGTAGACATACCGTTTAGTGTGAAGAGAATCGGCAGCGGCGCTTTTTATGGCTGTGAAAATTTGACGAGGGTGGACCTTTCCTGCAATATTACAGAGATAGAAGAGGAAACCTTTGCTGCATGTATTAGTTTGGAAAATGTTAAGTTTGGGAATAGCATAATCAAAATCGGGGACGGCGCTTTTGACGGATGTGTCAGTTTAGACAATGTACTTTCCCCTGATTACTTGGAGGAAATTGGAGACAATGCTTTCAGAAACTGTGAGAGCATGAGCGGATTTTATTTTGAGAAATCAGTGACAACAATCGGCGCAGGTGCATTTTTAAACTGTAAAAATTTAAAGTCAATTATTATGCAGGGAAATGTAACGGAAATCGGCGCAGAGGCATTTAAAAACTGTACCACGGCAGAAAGTCTTGTACTTTCCGACGGTCTGACTGTTATAGGGGAAGGGGCTTTTGAAAATTGCGAGGGGATAGATTCGGTGTCCATTCCCGGAGGTGTCGCAAGGATAGAAAAAAACACGTTTAAAAATTGCAGGAAGCTTGATTATATTCTTTTTGAAGAAGGAATTGAAAGCATTGGGGAGAGCGCTTTTGAAAACTGTGAAAAAATAGATTACATTACATTTCCGGAAAGTCTGCGTGAAATAGAGAACAATGCGTTTGCCGGCTGTACGGGCTTAAGAACTGTCACAATGCCGGAAAGTGTGACTAAAATTGCAAAGGATGCATTTGCCGGCTGTGAGAACATAATGGTTTATTATGGCGGTAATTTTTATTATTACGGCGATTTGGAGGAGCTGTATGATATCATAAACAATCAATAACAAAATTTCTTGTGATGGAGGAAAAGAATTTGAAAGCAAAAGATGTGTATTTGAAGACCATGAAGTTTGTCTGGCTCAAGCTGGCGCTGGGAGGAGCAATTTTTCTCTTTGCCTTTCTGACAATGTTTCTCTTTATATGGCTGGGGAGTCTTGGCGGCGGCAGTGGCATTGTGATGGCGCTCACTATCTGGATGATACTGGTGGGAGCGGTTTATGGGCTTGTACAGCGCTATATAGGCTATTTGATTAATGCGGGGCATGTGGCGATGGTGACGACGGCGGTGACAACGGGCAGTCTGCCAAAAAACCAGATCGAAGCGGCAAAGACTATGGTAAAAGAGCGCTTTCTGACGACAAATGTTTATTTTGTAGTGGACCGTTTGGTGAGCGGTGCGGTGAGCCAGCTTCAAAAAGGGCTGCAGAAGGTGGGGGATTTGCTGGGCAAAATCCCGGGTGTTTCCCTTATCGTCTCCTTTGCACAGATGTTTGTCCATATTGCGCTGAATTATATTGATGAGTGCTGCCTTGGCTATACCTTTTTACATAGAGAGCAGTCGGCGTTTAAGAGTGCGGCTGACGGAGTTGTCATCTATTTTCAGAACTGGAAGACGCTTTTAAAGAATGCGGCGGTGACAACCTTGATTGTTATAGGTGTATCTTTCTTGGCATGGCTTCTGCCGTTTCTGGTTTTTGCAGGCATTTTTGCGCTGCTGCACATACACTGGATATTTGCCTTTATGCTTGCCTTGATGGCGGCGGCTATTATCAAAAGTGCTTTTGTGGACAGCTATATGATGGTAAAAATGATGGTATCCTACATGCAGGTGGCGCCTTCCACAGAGATTACCTTTGACTTGTACGACAAGCTCTGCAAGCTTTCCGGTAAGTTTAAGAGTCTTTTTACGAAGGGACAGGAAGAACAGCAGCAGTACGGAAACGCACAGATGTAGCTATATCATAAAACAATATGAAATGTGGCGGATAGGAAGTATCTGCCACATTTTTTTGTATGGTTTTCAGAAAATGATTGCGCGTCTATGGGGTTTCCATTATAATTATAATGATAAAATTTTCAGAGATTAGAGAAAAGGAGAAGCAGCAGTATGCAGCAGTTTTTTGGGATGAGCCAGAGTGGAAATCTTTCGGAAGCAGTAAACGGATTGAAAAGCCCGCAGTTTATTATGCTGTTTTCGAATAATTCCCAGTTTGAAGCTCATGTAAAAGAGTTGGAAAAGTTATATCCGAACATTCCCAGCATTGGTTGTATCGGGATGGGCTATCATGCCAAAGTAGTGGAAAGCGGAGTGAGCATCATTGCTTTCTGCGGCGGCATTAGTGCAACGGCGAATGTACTGGAGCAGGTATCGGTTATGCCGGTCAAGTATATTCATCGCATGGAAGAGGACATTAGAAAAGTAAATGCTTTACAGCAGGATACGGTGTGTATTGATTTTTGTACGGGCAATGATGCCTGTGCGCTGACTACGATTGATACTGCCCTGAAGAGAAATGGCATTTCGCTGGTAGGCGGAACAGGAGATGCGGGAAAGGTTTCTGCCAACGGCAAAGTATATGAAGATGCAGTTGCGTATGCACTTGTGAAAAATCATAACGGACGTGTGAAAACTTACAAAGAAAATATTTACCATCAGCTTGGAAACTATCGCTTTATTGCTTCCAATACGGATAGGGCAAAATATATTATCGGCTCTTTAAATGGAAGACCGGCAAAGCAGGTTTATCAGGAGATTCTGCATGTGACGGACAAGGAAATATTGACGCAGACATTCCAGAATCCCTTTGGAAAAATCAACGGGGATGATACTTGTATTATTTCCATCAAAGAGGTTGCCGGAAATGCATTGGCATGTTTCCGGCAGGTTAATGACTCGGATGTTTTGATATTGTTGGAGCTGGGTGATTATAAGGCGATTACCAAACAAACCATTCAGACTATCTGCAGGGAATTTCCGAAGCGTTCGGCTGTTTTTTCAGTGAATTGTCTGTTCCGCTATAAATTATTTTCTGAGAAGAATTATATGCAGACTTATCTAAACGAAATGTTTGCTTTGGGCAGTCATGCCGGATTTGTCGGATACGGGGAGCATTATAACAATCGTTTTGTCAATCAGTCCATGACGTGCGTGGTATTTGAATAAAGGAGGAGGACTATGTTGTTTTCAAATAAAAAACGGCAAAAGCCGGGGCAGATATATCACAATGAAAAAAGCCTTTATCCGGTATTGTACGTGACAGAGCATTTGAAAGATTACAAGGATGACCTGATTCGTAAAGAGGTGGAATCCCTGTGGGAATTGAGTATGGTAGGCAATTCTTTTTCGGGTGTATTGGAAAAGGCAGATAATTTTCAGGAACAGCTTCTAAAATTTGGGGAATCCTTTTCCAGCATTAACAATACTGCGGAGCAGTTTTCGGAGGTAAAAGGAACCATTGGACAGACTGTGACGAAGACACAGGATAAAGTAGAAGAGTTAAAAAATACTTCCATGGCGATTGAGCAGTCTTATGTGGAGATGGAGCATACTTTTGAGCAGCTTCAGGCTGCCGTAAAAAATATCCGCCAGTGCATTAACAAAATTGTCTCTATTGCGGATGAAACCAATATTCTTGCCATAAATGCATCCATTGAGGCTTCCAGAGCCGGAGAGAGCGGCAAGGGATTTGCAGTAGTTGCAATGAAGGTCAAGGAACTTGCAGAAGAAATCAAGGGTCTTGCCAATGATGCGGAGTCAGGCATTCACAATGTGGAAGCCGATACGAACCAGTTAAATGAAAGCATTGCCGATTCAGCACAGAAGCTTGGGCAGGGCACGGGAATTGTAAACGCTACATATGAGTCTTTCCATGAAATTACGCAGGCGGCAGAAGGCGCTTCCGTGGTGCAGACGGAAATTTCAGATGTGATTACGGTATCTCAGAATAATTTGCAGACCATATGCCGGTTTTTTGACGAAATAAAGCTGCAATATCAAGAGGTGGTGAAGCATATCAACCGCGCAAGCAGTCTTGGTACAACGAAAAGTGCCATGTTTGAGGATATCGACAATATGTTGTCTCAGATTCCTCCCATTATCAAGGATACCAATCCCGAAATGTAAGGCTTGGATGTATACAAAAAGCTCTGCCGGCGCAGGGCTTTTTCCACACAGAAGAGAGGATAACGTTCTGACAGGAGGTAAAAGTAATGTCCCCAAAGCCAAATATTGTCATGCTGGAGCGCAATAGTGTGGGAGTAGATATTGATGTTTCCTGTTTTGAAATGTTGGGAAATGTGACATACTATTCCAATACCGTTACAAAAGACGAAATACGGGAACGCACACGGGAAGCAGATATTGTGATAGCTAATAAGGCGCCTATGTGTGAGGAAACCCTGAAGGACTCAAAGCGGGTAAAGCTGATTTGTCAGTTTGCTACAGGTTATGACAACTGTGACGTAACATATTGTAAGAGCCGCGGCATTGTGATTTCCAATGTAGTAAACTACTGTACGGATATGGTGGCACAGCATACCTTTACGCTGGCACTTTGTCTGGTGCAGAAGCTTTTCTATTATGACAACTATGTCAAATCTGGTGCATATGGTGCACAGGACAGATTTTCCAATTTTGATTTGCCTTTTTGCGAGCTTGCCGGCAAAACTTGGGGTATTGTGGGAATGGGAAATATCGGACGCCGTACGGCAGAGATTGCACAGGCATTTGGCTGCAAGGTAATTTTTCATTCTGTTACTGGCAGAAGCGCGGTAACGGCATACCCATGTGTGGACAAGGATACGCTTTTGGCGGAAAGCGATTTTCTTTCCCTGCACTGTCCCTTAAGCGGGCTTACGGAAAATTTTATCGACAGGGATGCGCTCTGTAAAATGAAGAAAACGGCGGTGTTAATCAATGTGGCGAGGGGACGGGTGGTAAACAACCATGACTTATATGAGGCGCTTGTGCAAGGCGAAATTATGGCGGCGGGACTGGATGTGCTGGAAAAAGAGCCGTTGTCTTTAGACAATCCGCTGTGTAAAGTAAAGGATAGCAATCGGCTCATTATTACGCCTCATCTTGCATGGGGCAGCGTGGAGGCAAGAAAACGCTGTGTGGAAGGCGCATTTGAAAATGTGCGTGTTTTTCTGGCGGGTGAGCCTAGAAACGTAATATAACGCAGAGCAGATGAGAAGCAGCATACCGGTGATTTTATCAGGAGGACCACAAATGGAACAAATGAAAAAGCTTATTATAAAATATCGGGAAATAATCATATATCTGATTGTGGGAGTGATGACGACGATTGTGTCATGGGCGGCATGTTTTTTATTAAAATATTTGGGAATGAATCCCGATATTTCATGGCAGAATTTTGTGATTAACAGTTTTGGGTGGATTGTAGGCGTCACCTTTGCTTATCCCTTGAACAGACAATGGGTTTTCAGAAGCAAAAACCCCCATATTATGAAAGAGTTCGGCGGCTTTGCCGCTTCCCGCCTTTCCACATGGATACTGGACATCGTGGTAATGTGGGTTACGGTTAACGCCATGAGTATGCACTACTGGATAGCCAAAATATTTATTTCGTCGGTATTGGTAACGGTTATAAACTACGTGTTCAGTAAGCTTTTTATTTTTAAGAAGAAGGGTTCGGAAGGTTAAACCACCATTTAACAATTTAGCAAACAGAAATTTTTCAAATTGCGAGTTGCATATTCGATTACAAAATCCCCTTCGGCAGACAGTTCATCCTGCGCGGAGGGGATTCTTTTTTGTCTCTTTGGATTAAAACAAGGTTTCAAAGCGCTGCATGGCTTCTATGGTATTTTCACGGCTGCCAAAAGCAGTCAGGCGGAAATAATTTTTGCCGTTACTTCCAAAACCGGCGCCGGGGGTGCCGACTACCTGAATTTTATTCAGCATATAGTCAAAAAACTCCCATGACTCCATTCCCATTGGACATTCAAACCAGATATAGGGGGAATTGATGCCGCCAAAGTAGCGGATGCCTTTTTTCTCCATGCAGGAAGCGATGATACGGGCATTTTCCTGATAATATTGGATGTTGGCACGGCACTCTGCCATACCTTCCTTGGAAAAGACCTGCGCAGCACCTTTTTGTATAATATAGGAAACACCGTTAAATTTAGTGGTTTGTCTGCGGTTCCACATGGCGTTTACGGACATTTCCCTGCCGTCAGAAGAGGTAAACTTCAAATCTTCTGGTACGATGGTGTAGCCGCAGCGTGTACCGGTAAAGCCCGCAGTTTTACTTAAGGAGCAGAATTCCACGGCACATTTCTTGGCGCCTTCAATGGCAAAAATGCTGCGGGGCAGCGTTTTATCGGTGATAAAACATTCATATGCAGAATCATAAAGCAGCAGCGCATTATTTTGGAGGGCGTAATCTACCCATTCCTTTAACTGTGCGTGATTGTAGGCGGCGCCGGTAGGGTTGTTGGGGGAACAAAGATAAATAATATCTGCGTGGAAATTTTTGTCCGGCATGGGCAGAAAGCTGTTTTCTGCGGTAGCGTTCATGTAGGTAATATTTCTGCCGTTCATAATGTTGGTATCCACATAGACGGGGTAGACCGGGTCCGGAATCAGGATAACGTTGTCCTGTGCAAACAAATCGGTGATATTGCCGGTATCGCTCTTTGCACCGTCAGATACAAACACTTCCTTCGGGCTGATGGTTACGCCGTTTTCTGCATAATAGGCTACAATGGCATCCCGGATAAAGTCGTAGCCCTGCTCGGGACCATAACCTTTAAAGGTCGAGGAAGAAGCCTGGGCATCAACGCCTTCGTGCAACGCCTTGATAATGCTGCTCCCGATGGGAAGCGTAACGTCTCCGATGCCGAGGCGAATGACTTTTTTATCGGGGTTTGAAGCCGTATAAGCGGCTACTCTGTGGGCAATTTCGGAAAATAAATAGCTTTCTTTTAAGTTCAGATAGTTTTCATTTAGTTTAGGCATTGCAATCCTCCTACAATAATGTAATCATGTGTTCCACCAAAAGAGCGGAGTGCTTTGCCGCCTCTCTTTCAAAGGAAGGGTAGTCCATTTCTGCGCTGTTGTCTGCTTTGTCTGAGATGGCGCGGATAATGACGAAGGGAATCTGGTTTAAGTAAGCGCCGTGGGCAATGGAGGCGCCTTCCATCTCGGCACAATCTCCCTGATAGGTATCTATCAGGTGCTGCTTTGTCTGCTTGTTTGAAATAAATTGGTCACCGCTTACCACTCTGCCTGTTTTTACATGAATGTCGGGGTTTACTTCCCTGCAGGTTTCTACAGCAATCTTTACCATGGTTTCGTCTGCTTTAAATTCGCGGAAACCCATTTGGGGAACCTCTCCCAGTTGATAGCCAAAGATTGTGACATCTATGTCATGATGTAGCGCATCTACAGATACAAGAATGTCACCAATATCTAACATGGGATTCAAAGAACCTGCGACACCTGTGTTAATAATATGGCTGACCTCAAAAATATCTGCAAGAATCTGCACACAGAGCGCCGCGTTGACTTTTCCGATACCGGAACGAACCACGACTACGTCAACATCATGTAAGGTTCCGATAAAAAAATCCATAGATGCTTTTGTGATAACCTGTGTAACCTGCATTTTGCTTTTTAACTGTTCCACTTCCAGTTCCATGGCTCCAATAATTCCAATTTTTTTCATAATGGCGAGATACCTTTCTTCCACTCATTTTTTAAAAAGTGCCTGCATCAACGTTTCTTTGGTTTCAGGCGTCAAAAGCTTTGTAACAAATTGTGCTTAGACGGGGTATATCAGGCGGCTGTCGTCGATATCATAAAGAACGTTATCTAAGTACCGTGCGGCAAGATAATTTGTCATGGGCAGGTTCATGTCCAGATAATTGCCGCAGTCCATGGGAGAAGCCCCGGGCACTGCATCCTTGTAATCGCGGATAAATTCATACATTTCTATCATAAGAGGTATAATATCGCGGGATTCGTAATTACCTGCCAGAATCAGGTAAAAGCCGGTGCGGCAGCCCATGGGACCGAAATAAACGGTTTTTTCCTTATAATCAGGATGGTTGCGCAGAAAAGTTGCGCCCAGATGTTCGATGGTATGTACCTCTGCCGTATTCATGACAGGCTCTTCATTGGGGCTTGTCATGCGCAAATCGAAGGTGGTGAGAGTTTCTGCCCCTACCTTATCCTTGCGGGAGACATAAACGCCGGGCTGCAGCTTTATGTGGTCTATGGTAAAGCTTGTTATCTTTTCCATGTGAAAATCCTTCCTTTCGTTTATAGATACCCGCAGGCAGCGAGACAGCCGACGGGCATGACTTCTACAAAATAGAGTAGCGGATACGAGTTTAAAAGTCAAGGGAATCGTGTGGAAAAGCGTAAGGAAGGATTTCAGGGCAGGCTTAGTGAATACCAATAATGCATATGGGCGCCGCCTGACCTTGCGATATAACGCCGATGGCATTCCATAAGTGTTTCAGCGTGCCGTTTTTGCTGTATGCAGAATAGGAGTTTCGCAATTACCTATCAGAATTATTTGAGGAAAGGATATTTTTATGAGACGAAATCTTGGAAGAAAAACAACCTAAATGTTTTAATAAGTACTTGCGAAGGAAAGAGAAACGGCGTATGCTTTTAAAATGACTGAAATTTATTTTAGGATTCGGGTGGTCAAAAGCCTTGCTGATAAAGCGGGGAGAAGGGACAGAGGATTGGATTATGGCTGTGAGGCTGATAAAATTTTTTGCAGGACTGGCGATGATACAGCTTGGAGTCGCTACATTTCTTGCAGTAGGAATTGGTTCGGATTCTTTTACGGTATTTACGCAGGGTTTTTCTAAGGTGCTGCATATCAGTGTAGGAGCCGGAAACTGCCTTTTGACGCTGTTGCTTTTGGGGATTGTGTTTTGGCTTGACCGTTCCCAGTTTCGGATAGGCATGGTGCTTTCGGTGGCGTTTGCGGGGCTGCTGCTTAACGGTATGACATTTCTTTTGGGAAAAATACTGCCGCAGAATCCTTCCTTACCGGTTATAGTTTTGGAATTTGCGGCAGCGTGTGTAGTGGTATCCTTTGGGTTTCCCCTGTTAAAATCAGCAGAGCTTGGTGTTGCGCCGAACGATGCGTTCTATCTTGCGCTGGTAAAAAAGACAAAAAAGCCTTATGGGGTGGTGCGGGTGTGCGTGGATGCCGTATACTTGGTGCTTGGTTTTTTATGCGGCGGTGTGATCGGCGTCGGCACACTTATCTGTGTGGCGGCAATCGGTCCCATGGTGCAGTTTGTAATGGCGCATCTGATTTTGCAGAAAGAATAGGGCGCTTATAGATATGCGATAAGCTCGTCAATGACGGAATGCATACAGTCATCGGAAAGCCCAAAGTCTTTTTGCTTATAATTCCATGTACAGCGGGAAATACCAAACTGTAAAAAGGCACTGTTGATGACTTTGTACCATTTGAGCCTGTCCTCGGGCTCGGCGTTGTCGATAACGCCGTATTCGCCGCAGTAAAGAGCTGCGTCATATTTTTTGGCAGTATCCAACGCTTTGGCAAATCGACCGGCAAAGTAGGAGGGCGTAACTTCACTTTCCGGAAAGCGCATTCGAAAAGCGGTGTCCATGCCTTCTACCCAATGCGCACCCTGATGGGTGAAGTCAAGCGGGTCGTAACAGTGGAAGGAAAGCACAACCTTATCGTCATAAGGTGCGGCAAGGTCAGGAAGGGCATCCGGACTGTTATTCCAGTATCCGCCGACGATAATTACGGTATCGGGAGCGTATGCCCGTATTCTTTTAACACAATGCAGAATAATGTGGTTCCAAATGCCGCCGTAGTGCTGTTCCGTAACTTCGTTGAGCAGTTCGAAAGCAATTCGGTCTCCATAGGAAGCATAGCGCTGCGCCAGTCGTTCCCAAAGGCAGTAAAACCTTTCCTGAAGCACAGGATTTTCAAAAAAACCGTTTTCACATTCCCCTTTGTCAAAGGAAAAGCCTGCCGTCTTGTGCAGGTCAAGAACCAGATTCAATCCGGCTTCCTTACACCACTCTAACGCGTTGTCAATATAGCGGTAGCCTTCTTTTTGCTCGCAGCCTGCCGTATCTTCAACCAAATTGTAATCGATTGGCAGCCGCACATGGTCCGCTCCCCAGGACGCAATTTTTATAATATCATCTTTGTTGATAAAGCTGTCGTAATGTTCTTTTGTATGAATACACTGTGAAAGCCAGCCGCCGAGATTTATTCCCTTCTGATAACCTTTCCATTCTCTCATTGTTTTACAATACCCTCCATGTGATAATATTTGATAAGAATTGTAGCATAAGGTAAAATGACATGAATATCAAAAAAATGCTGTTTATATCAAAATTTTGCTGTATTTTTTGAAAAGATAAGATATAATGCTATTTACAAACAGGACAAAGAGGGAACGTTACCATGTCGCAGTCAGAAAAAGAACTTACACAAAAAGCGTTTGTAAACAGGGAATGTGCTTTTAAGCATACTTCATTTGAACAAGAGTTTGCGTTTTATAATTATGTAAAAAATGGGGATGTTGACAAGGTTATGCAGATGATGACTCCTCTGGGGGCAGGCGGAGCAGGCATGTTGTCCGAGGATTTTCTGCGCAATCTGAAGTATCATTTCATTGTTATGGTTGCCCTGATAACACGGTTTTGCGTGGAAGGGGGGATGGAGATGGAAACGGCGTATACGCTCAGCGACTTGTATATTCTGAAAGTGGATAAATGCGTGGAGGTCAGGGAAATTCATAAGCTGCACAGGGAGGCGGCGCTTGATTTTACAAATCAGATGAACAGGCTGAAGCGGAATAAACGTTATTCCAAACCTGTTATCATGACAATGGACTATATCTATGACCATCTCCATTCCAAAATTTCCGAGAAGGATATTGCGGCGCATGTCTCGCTGAGCGTATCGCATTTGTCAAGGCTTTTTCACAGTGAAACGGGAAGGACTATCACTGCATATATTGCAATGCAGCGGGTTGAGGAGGCAAAGAATATGCTGCGGTATACAGATGATACCGCTCTTGACATCGGCAATTATCTTGCGTTTCATTCACACAGTCATTTTATCAGTACATTTAAAAAGTATACGGGGATTACGCCGGGGGAGTTTCGTAAAAGATATTACCGCTCCAACTGGAATCAAACAAAGGCAGCGATGCCAAATGCTGATATCGAAAAAATTCGTTAAATATACAATGAAAGTATTCTAATAAAAAATATACCTTGACAGGCGAAGTATATATAAATATAATATACAACAAGAAGGGAGGAGACCATATGTCAATTACATCCGACATTCTGAGGGGACATACGGAAGCAATTATTTTATCTCATCTTCTGGAGCGTGACAGCTATGGCTATCAAATTAATAAGGACATTGTAAAAAAGACGGACAGCAGGTATGAATTGAAGGAAGCGACACTGTATTCTGCATTTAAGAGGCTGGAGCAGGCAGGATATATCCGTACTTACTGGGGCGATGAAACCGTGGGAGCCCGACGCCGTTATTATGCCGTGACAGAAGAGGGAAAAAAGGCTTATCAAAGTTATAAGAGGGAATGGGAAGAAGCAAAAATAATAATCGATCAGCTTTTAAAGTAAGCATATGCCGGAAAGAGAGGCAGAATATGGTGCCATATGGCAGAATGGAGAGGAATTTATGAATGAGAAAATCAGAAAGCATCTTGATGAGCTGTTTGTGGATGCGCCAAAGACCAGAAAGGCAATGGAGTTAAAAGAGGAAATGCTGCAGAATAGTATGGAGAAGTATCAGGACCTTTTGAGCGAGGGATATTCGGAGGAGAATGCCTATAAAAATGTAATTGGCTCTATCGGAGATGTGACGGAGCTGTTTGAGGATTTGGAGGAGAAAAACCTTTTGAATTTGTCAGAGAAGGATAGAAGGAAAAAAGCAATCCTTACTTCGATAGCAGTAGGCATGTATATTCTGGCGGGCGTTGTGCTTCTTGGAAGTCCCTTTATAGGAGATATCATAGGCTCTCCCCGCTATACAGACTATAGTACGCTGGGGCTGGTGCTGGCGGCAGCGATTTGTATTGCACCTACCTGTATGCTGGTTTATGCGGCAAATATGTATCCTGCTTACCAGAAGAAGAAGGAAAACTATGTGGAGGATTACAAAGAATCCAAGCATGTAAGCAATCGTGATAAGGCAGTCAGAAGCTCTATCAGCACAATTATATGGACATTGGTTATTATTATTTATTTTCTGTTTAGCTTTTCGACGGGTGCATGGCATATCAGCTGGGTGATTTTTCTAATGGGCGCATGTGTGGAGGCAGTCTGCAGCCTGATTTATAGTCTGCGGCGGAAGGAATAGTATTTTTGATGAATAAGAGGTATCAGGATGAGGACAGTAAAAATTATTTTAATTACTATATTATGCGGGTTGATTGCTTTTCTGGGCATAACGCTGGTATGGGGCGTTCGGTCGGAAAGCGGATTTTACCGCGGATTCGGGCAGCCTTATAAGCTTGCAAAGGAGTGGGAGATACCGGCATCAGAAACGGAAAGCCTGTATGTCAATTATAATATGAATTCCAATGACGTCTATTTGTTTGAAGGAACGGGGGACAACATTGTAATTCGTGAATACACCAATTTTGAAGGAAAGGAAGAATGGCTTTCTACCGTGAAACAGGAGGGCAGCACTCTGGTTATCAGAGGAGAGCGGCGGCGCTCCGGCTTTTTCCTGATGGGGATTTCACGGGAGGACGCTTATATAGAAATTTATCTTCCATCGGGGCTTCTGACAGAGATGGAAATTGTAACGACCAGCGGCGATATCCGTGCAGAGAGGGATTTTACAGTTGATGGAAGCTTTTCTGTGGAGAGCAGCAGCGGCGACATTTGCTTTCAAAAAGTAGGAGCAGAGAAAATAGTGGCAGGCGCCAGCAGCGGAAGCATTACCTTTGGTTATGCGGCAGGAACGGTTTGGGCCGAGGCGAGCAGCGGGGATATCTGCTTTCAGGAAATAGCAGGTGATGCGGAAATCTCTACCAGCAGCGGTGAAATTACAGTGGAGCGGATAGACGGCAATGCAGAATTTTCTGCAAGCAGCGGCGATGTAAGGCTTAGACACGCGGAAGGCGATGTGAGGATTTCTACCAGCAGCGGTGAAATTCAGGTTTTAGGAGGCAGCGGTACCAGAATTATCAGCGCTTCGTCAGGTTCGATTACCTTGGCAGATGTGAATGGCAGGTTTGATTTAAGAACGACCAGCGGAGAGATTTTTTTGGGAAATGGAAATGGGTATGGGGAAGCCGAGGCGAGCAGCGGCGATATTGATATTCGTTTAGACCGTCTGGAGGGCAGTCTGGATATCGATACGACCAGCGGAGAAGTCGGCGTATACATTCCTGCAGATGCTTCTTTTTCCTTTGCCTTTGGTTCTGCCAGCGGAGAATGTGAGACATTTTTTGACGACTGCCTTTCTTATAACAAGCGAGGTACTTCTGCAAAGGGGGATTATGGCAGCAGTCCCGATAAGACAATCAGCATATCTACCAGCAGCGGCAGCGCTTATATTTATGAGAAATAGAAATAAGTTATCTGTGATATTCTGCCAAAACAGGAGAAAGCTGCCGGAATGTGTCCTAAGACAATGGTACCAATATATACATGATGCGAAGTCATTCGATGCCACGGCGATTTTACATACAGGGGCAATAAAGAAAAATATGAAATGGACATACCATGTGCCGACCATTGCATTGGTTTTCATCTGAAAGCATATCCCATAAATCGGGATGAAAACGGAAAACCCCTCCCTAACAAGGAAAGACCGAAGGATTAGAACAAAATGCGTAACAAAAAGCAGAAAACCGACCACTAATGAAAGTGATGTGTTTTCTGCTTTTTTGTACTTTGTTTGTCAGTGTTAATAACAAGTCAAGTTTTAATAATAAGCTAAGCTAATCTTATAAGGGCTTTCCGGTCAGCTTTTCGTAGCCCTCCAGATAAATATGAATCGTCTTGTCCACAATATCCTGCGGCAGCGTCCAGTCGTTGCCGGGATTTGCCTTGAGCCAGTCTCTTGCAAACTGCTTGTCGAAGGAAGGCTGTCCGTGTCCGGGTTCATAGCCCTCCGCAGGCCAGAAGCGGGAGCTGTCGGGGGTAAGCATCTCGTCGCCGAGCACAATATTGCCTTCTTCGTCCAAACCAAATTCAAACTTTGTATCTGCGATGATGATGCCGCGGCTGCGTGCATACTCGGCACATTTCTTATATAGGGCAATGGTATAATCCCGAAGCTTTTCTGCGTATTCGCGTCCTTTTGTGGGGAAACGTTCTTCAAGGTAATGAACGCTCTGTTCAAAAGAAATATTTTCATCATGGTCGCCGATTTCTGCCTTGGTGGAAGGGGTGTAGATTGGCTCCGGCAGTTTGTCAGATTCGCGCAGTCCTTCCGGCAGTTTGATGCCGCATACCTCACCGGTCTTCTGGTAGCTTGCCCAGCCGCTGCCGGTTATATAGCCGCGGACAATACATTCAATGGGCAGCATATTTAATTTGCGGCACAACATACTATTGCCGTCAAACTGCGGCTGCCTGAAAAATTCCGGCATATCTGCCACATCAACAGAAATCATGTGATTTGGCAGAATATCCTTTGTCATGTCAAACCAGAATTTAGACATCTGGGTCAGCACAGCGCCTTTCTTATCTACCTTGTTGTGGAGAATCACGTCAAAGCAGCTGATTCTGTCGGTTGCAACCATAATCAGACTGTCGCCGTTATCATAAATTTCACGTACCTTGCCTTCTTTGACAGGCTTCATTTCCTGAACACTCATCTTCTGACTCCTTTGCGTTTACTGTTTATTATCTGCCATAAGTGTATTGTGTTTTTGGAAAAAAATCAAGAGGTTCTTTTACGCCGGCAAATAAGAGTTCGGCAAAAGTGTTTACACCTATTCTTAGGTCAAATCGACAACTAACATTTTTGTCAGGGCTTTTGGCATCCGAATCCTGTTTGAAAAATAATAAAAAAGGAGCTGCATACGTGTGTGCAGCCCCTTTTTTATGGATTATTTAGTTATAGTTGTCAATGCAGGGCTGGAACATATCCTTGCTTACGCCGCACAGAGGGCAGCACCAGTCGTCCGGCAGGTCCTCAAATGCTGTGCCGGGAGCAATGCCATGCTCAGGGTCGCCCTTTTCAGGGTCATAAGTATAACCGCAGGGATTGCAAAAATATTTTTTCATATCGTCCATCTCCTTCATTTTGTATTATTTGGAAAAGTTAAATCATGTCTCAATTAACCAAAGTATCTCTTTAAAAGTCCTTCAAATGCCTTACCGTGTCTTGCCTCGTCACGAGCCATCTCATGAACGGTGTCATGGATTGCATCCAGATTCAGAGCCTTTGCTCTTTTTGCAAGGTCAAATTTACCGGCAGTAGCACCGTTCTCGGCATCTACTCTCATTTCCAGATTTTTCTTGGTGGAGTCGGTTACAACTTCGCCTAAGAGCTCTGCAAACTTGGCAGCATGTTCTGCTTCTTCATAAGCTGCTTTCTCCCAGTACAGACCAATTTCAGGATAGCCTTCTCTGTGAGCCACTCTTGCCATAGCGAGGTACATACCAACCTCAGAGCACTCGCCTTCAAAATTTGCACGAAGGTCCTTGATGATATCCTCGGGAACGCCCTGAGCCACGCCTACGACATGCTCTGCAGCCCATGTCTTTTCACCAGCCTGTACCGTAAACTTTTCTGCGGGAGCGTGGCAGACAGGACATTCAGCCGGCGCTGCATCTCCTTCGTGAACATAACCGCATACCTGACATACATATTTCATATTTTTCTCTCCTTTTATATAAAATTTTTAATTGCTTTCTCCTGTTTCCTTTTTGCAGCAGTTTCCGCAGACGCCGTAAAAATAGGTGACATGTCCGGCTATTCTGCCGTCAAAGCCGGCTCCGGCAAGCTTCAATATAGAATCAATATTCTGCATATCGAGGTCGATTACGCTGCCGCATTCTGTACATACAAAGTGGTAGTGAGGGGAAGTATCATAGTCAAAATGGTCTACGCCGTCTCCAACCCTAAGCCTTGTAATTTCACCGGCATCGACTAACATAGTAAGATTGCGGTATACGGTCCCCAGACTGATGTGGGGAATCTGCTGCCGAATCGCCATGTATACGGCATCAGCCGTGGGATGGTCTTTGCGGGAAGCAAGGCAGGCTTTGATTTCTTCGCGCTGTCTGCTGTACTTAGTAGCCATACCTCCTCCTTTAAAAATAAGAATGATTACTGTTTTATTATAACGGTATTTTGGACATTGTCAATAGCCTGCGGCGTTGTTTATATTTTTTTTAGGATATTCTTCTTTGCAGTTAATTTCTTTTTCTGATAAACAGTGCTATAATCGGCTATATAACAGAGTATAAGCCGTCCGGCGCGCCGGATGGGAGGATTTGCGGAAAGGCAGAAATTTTATGAAATTCAGGACAAGACTATGGGTGACCTTTGGCGTCATTGTTTTGATTCCTCTGGTACTGGTCATTGCCGCGTTTATGCTGATTGGCGGATGGATTCTGCGTGCCGAGCAGATGAATGGTTATGGGCTGGTCGATTTCAACGCCATGTCCGGCAGCGTGCAGACTGCCGGAAAACATGCGCAGCTTTTGTATGAAAGTCTGTCGGGTGTGCTGGAGGAAAACCCTGCCGCATTGGAAGACAGGGAATATCTGCAGGGTATCAGCGACGGCATCAGCAGAAAGAACTGTTATATTTTGGTTCGAAAGGGCGAAGCACTTTATTATGCCGGCAATGAAGAGGCGGCAAAGGAGATTTTTCACAAGCTGCCGGATTATGGATGGGAAAACGAGGAGAGCGAAACGGGTTATTTTTTTGATGACTCGCAAAAGTATGTGAAGCAGTTGGATTTTGTGTTTTCGGACGGAACGCCGGGCAGTCTTTTTATTGTTACCCGCATTACCAGCCTGATTGCGAGACCGCTGCTTGTGGATATGTTTATTGCAGTCCTGATTATTTTGATATTCACCGCATTTATGCTGACAAGATGGATTCACAGGGGAGTATTCGGGCCCATCAACCAGTTGAATGTGGCAATGAAAAAAATCAAGGACGGTAATTTTGACTATATGCTTTTTACGGACAGCAAGGGTGAAATCGGGGATTTGTACCGCAATTATGAAGATATGCGTCTTAGGCTGAAGGAGTCCACCGAGGAGAAGATGGCACAGGAAAAGCAGAATAAAGAGCTTATCAGCAATATATCCCATGATTTAAAAACGCCCATTACTGCTATCAAGGGGTATATGGAAGGCATTATGGACGGTGTGGCGGACACGCCGGAAAAAATGGATAAATATATTAGGACTGTTTACAATAAAGCCAACGATATGGATAAGCTGATTAACGAGCTGACTTTGTATTCCGGAATCGACAACAACCGCATTCCCTATCATTTCCACCGTATTAATGTAGCCGACTATTTTGGCGACTGCGTGGAAGAGGTGGGACTGGATTTGGAATCCAAGAATATAGAGTTGAATTACTCCAATCTGGCGGCGCCGGATACCATGATTATAGCGGACCCCGAGCAGATGAAGAAGGTCATCAACAATATTATCGGCAACAGCATCAAATATATGGATAAAGAAAAAGGGGTTATCGATATCCATATTCTGGATGAGGTGGATTCTATCAGGATTGAGATTGAGGACAATGGCAAGGGGATTGCCGCAAAGGATCTGCCTAAAATTTTTGAGCGGTTTTACCGCACGGATACTTCCCGCAACTCCTCCAAAGGAGGAAGCGGCATTGGGCTGTCCATTGTAAAGAAAATCATTGAGGACCATGGCGGTTATATCTGGGCGACCAGCAAGGAGGAAGAAGGCACCTGTATGCATTTTGTGATCCGCAAATATAGGGAGCAGCGTGCCGATTCCAATTAAATATAGAAAATATAAAAGGTAAAAATAGCAGGAGGACTATCCATAATGAGTAAAATATTAATTATTGAAGATGAAGAAGCGATTGCGGATTTGGAAAAAGATTATCTGGAGCTCAGTGATTTTGAGGTAGAAATCAAAAATACCGGCGATGAAGGACTGGAAGCGGCGCTAAAGGGCGACTTTGATTTGATTGTGTTGGACTTGATGCTGCCCGGGGTGGACGGATTCGAGGTCTGCCGTAAGGTGCGGGAGGAAAAGAATATACCGATTTTGATGGTTTCCGCCAAGAAGGACGATATCGACAAAATACGCGGATTAGGGCTGGGTGCGGATGATTACATGACAAAGCCTTTCAGTCCTAGTGAACTGGTGGCGAGAGTGAAGGCGCACATGGCGAGATACGACAGGCTGGTGGGTACTGCGGCGAAGCCTCAGAACGATATTGTGGAAATCAGAGGCATCCGTATTGACAAGACTGCCAGAAGGGTATACGTGGATGGCGAAGAGCGGGCGTTTACTACCAAGGAATTTGACCTGCTCACTTTTCTTGCGGAAAATCCCAACCATGTATTTACCAAGGAGGAGCTGTTCCGTGAAATCTGGGATATGGATTCTATCGGAGATATTGCCACTGTAACCGTGCATATCAAGAAAATTCGGGAAAAGATTGAGTACGATACGGCAAAACCCCAATACATTGAGACCATCTGGGGCGTAGGTTATCGGTTTAAGGTATAAAGATGCAGACGAAAATTCTTTATGAAGATAACTATATTATGGTAGTGCACAAGCCGGCGGGCATTGCGGTGCAGGCTGGCAGAGTCGGGCAGGCGGATGTGGAAAGCGAGCTGAAAAATTATCTTGCCGTAAAAGGCGGCGGGCAGGCGGTATCGGGTAAAGGACCTTATCTTGGTATTGTGCACAGGCTGGATCAGCCGGTGGAGGGGCTTTTGGTATTTGCCAAAACGCCAAAGGCTGCCGCCGCGCTAAACAGCCAGCTTGCGGGAGACAGTTTCTGCAAAGATTATCTGGCGGTGGTCTGTGGGAAACCGGAGCCGAAAAAACAGGTGCTTACGGATTATATCAAAAAAGAGGGAGGGATGGCGAAAGTCTGTCCGCTGTCTGCGGCAGGCGGCACGGCGCCTTTGGAACCTCTCAAAACAGGAAAGCCGGGGATACCCAAAAAAGCAGTATTAAGCTATGAGGTTTTGATGACAAAATCTGTGGAGGAAAAAGAAATTTCCATGCTTGCGGTACGGCTTAGGACGGGGCGTTTCCACCAAATCAGAGTGCAGTTGTCCCATGCAGGGTATCCTTTGCTTGGCGATGCAAAGTACGGAAGTGAAACAAGCCGTAAGCTGTCCCAAAGTCTGCAGGTTCGCAATGCGGCATTGTGTGCTGTGCATTTGCTGTTTTACCATCCTGTGACCGGAGAAAAAAAGGAATATACTGTCAGCCCAAAGCAGCCGGTTTTTACATTTTTATATGCATGATATTCAAAAAAAATCCCATACTAATTCCAGAAATAACAAGAGTATGTTTGCTGTGCTTGAAGAAGAGGATATTGGTATGCGGGAAAAAAATAAAATGCTTCAAAACAAATATATAGTACTGCTTCTGATTACAGGGGCGGTCTATTTTTTTCTGCGGTTTATCAGCCCGCTTCTGACGCCCGTTATCATTGCAGGCATGTTTCTGACCTTCTGCTATCCTGCCTTTGACGATATTCAGAAGAAAACCAAAATCAAAAAGCAGTATTTGGCGGGCGTTATTCTTTTTTTGATTTGCGGTGTTTTGATTATTTTGGTATGGATGGGCGGCTCGCTGCTTTTGCAGAATATTCCCATATGGGTGGAGGGACTTGATGATGTACAGCGGAATATGCGGCTGTTTGTGACGGACTGCTGCAACGGTGTGGGCGGATTTTTAGGCATCAACACGGAGGGACTGGCACAGGTTTTGATTGAGCAGATAGACGTGTTTGTGGAAAATTTTCAGGTGCAGGTGCTTCCCGGGATTCTGGGAGGCACATGGAGCTATATCCGGCAGCTTCTGTCCATTATCGGTGTTCTTGCCGTCACGATGATTGCTACCATGCTGCTGGCAAAGGATTATGATTCGATTCTTGCTTTTATGGGCGCTCATGAAGGCAGCCGCACGGTGCTGGAAATCGTGCTGCGTGTACTGCGGTATGTTGCGACCTTTGTCAAAGCGCAGGTCATTATTATGATTTCCATTGCGGCAGTCTGCTCGCTCAGTCTTTTTTTTGCAGGAGTGGAAAACGGCGTTTGGTTCGGGATTTTGGCGGGTGTGCTGGATGCGCTGCCGTTTATCGGTACGGGAATTGTGCTGGTGCCCCTTGCCATATGGCAGCTTTTCTCGGGGTTTTACTGGAAGGCGGCAGTCTGTGTCATTATCTACATTGTCTGTGCGCTTCTCAGGGAATTTTTGGAACCAAAGCTGATTGGACAGAAAGTGGGCGTTTACCCTGTGGCTATCCTGATAGCAGTTTATGCAGGGCTGAAGCTCTTTGGGCTGTGGGGCATTGTCAAGGGACCGATAGGACTTGTTCTGATTATGCAGATTTATGCAGCCTATGAACGTTTGTTGACGGCGGAAAACAAATGAATTATGATAAGGAATGAAGTGATAATGGAAAGCCGTCAGGGAGCAGGGAATAGATTATGCAGAAATATCAGGGAAGCACTTTACAAAAGGAATGGGATGCAAAACGGCAGGTGCTGAAAAAGAAAATCAGGGAAATGAGCGTGCCGCAGCTTTGCAAATCATTTCTGCGGGTTTTGCTGCAGGCAGTTACGGTCGTATATATTGTCTGTATGCTTGTTGCTTTGCCGCTTTATTATCGCAGGGAAACAGGATACAGCTTTATCGGGAGTAACAAATCTGATTTTTTTATGGATAAGGGCTTTTTTCTGGGGCGCACCTTTATACATATTTTCTTATTTTATGCTGCGTTTGCCTTACTTTGTTTTTTTCTGGAGAACAGGGGAGAAAAAGGAAAGTTTTCGCTTTTGCTGAATGCGCTTTTAGAGGAGCTGTCGCTTACGGATAAATTTGCCATTCTCTATACGATAGGGGTGCTTTTGTCCTATTATTATACGGACTATCGGGCAGAACTGCGTTTGGGCGCACAGGGCTGGTACATGGGGCTTTGGCCTCAGCTTCTTCTGGTAGGATCGTACTTTGCCGTTTCAAGGCTTTTGCCAAAGTGCGCGGTAAAGTGGATGACGCTTGCCCTGCTTGTGACTTCAGGTTTTGTTTTTTTGGCGGGGCTTCTAAACCGCTACAATGTTAATCCGCTGGGAATTCCCTCTATTGGACCGGGTTTTATTTCTACCATTGGAAATATTAACTGGTATTGCGGTTACTGGGCGGTAGTGTATCCTGTTGCGGTAGGATGCTTTGTTTTTTATGAGGGAAGAGAAAAAAAAGAAAAGTGGAACCGTGCTTTGCGGATGTTTTTTGGTATTGCGGCGTCGGTGGGATTTGCCACCGGCATTACGCAGGGAAGCGAGAGCGGTGCGCTTGCGCTTGCTGCCGTACTGCTGCTTGTCAGCGCAATAGCGGTAAAAAGGCGGGACAGGCTGCATCGTTTTATGGAACTGCTGTTATGCTTTTCTGTGACGGCATGTTTTCTTTCCATTGTACAATGGCTTTTTCCGGAGCGGAACCAATATATGACAGCAACGTCTTTTTTGCTGACGGGAACCGTGCTGCCGTGGGTGACGGGCATTTTGGCGTTTTGCGCTTATCTGTGGCTGAAAAGGAAGCTGCCCATAGAAGAATGGGCGCAAAGAAAGGATATGTTCGCAGAAGGGAATAGGAAAAGTGAGGCAAAAGCAGAACGGTATGAGAGGGGAATCCGGCGAGGCTGGTATATATGCCTGTTTTTAATAGGAATGACAGTTGTGTCGTATATAGCCCTGCTGATAATCAATACGCTGTATCCGGGCAGCATAGGAGCGCTTTCCGATAATCCGTTGTTTATTTTCAACAGAGAATGGGGGAGCAACAGGGGCGGCACGTGGAAAGCCGGTGTCCGTGCGTGGACTTCTTTGGACTCTTTGCATAAGGTGGTGGGAATCGGACCGGACGGTATGGCGGAATACATATATAAAGGACCGGACAGCGGACTGCTTGACATGGTACGCGCACAGTTTGGCAACAGCAGGCTGACGAATGCCCATGGCGAGTGGATTACCATTCTTGCAAATCTGGGTCTGATTGGGCTGGCGGGATTTGCCGGCATGATGATAAGCGCAGTCTTGCGGTTTCTGCGCGCAAAAACGGCGCTCTGCATGGCGTGTGCCCTTGCCCTGTTCGGATATACCATGAATAATGTTTTCAGTTTTCAGCAGGTTATGAATGTGTCGCAGATGTTTATGATACTGGGGCTGGGGGAATGGCTTAAGCGGAAGGAGATGGAACAGGAAAATGGCAGATACGAAAATCCTGATTGTGGAAGATGACGCAGATATCAATCAGATATTGGAAAGAATTATGAAAATGCAGGGTTATGAGACGGTTTCCGCTTTTTCCGGAAGTGAGGCAGAATTGCGGCTTTTTTCAGGCGCAGGGGAGAGCGGTATATCGAAGGAATACGATTTGATACTGCTGGATCTGATGCTTCCCGGGGTTATGGGCGAGGAGCTTGTGCAAAAAATCAGGGATAAGAGTGATATTCCCGTGATTGTTATATCTGCAAAAACAGCGCTTGAAGACAGGGTTTGCGTTTTAAACGCAGGCGCGGATGATTATCTGGTGAAGCCTTTTGCGAAGGAAGAGGTCATTGCAAGGGTAAACGGAGCGCTTAGAAGATACCGGAGGCTGTCCGGCGGACAAGGTGTGGAGTCAGGTGCGGCTGCCTTAGCCGGCAAAAACGGCAGAATTTTGGAAGGCGGTGAAGCGGTGCAAAGATGTGCGGCAGAACCGGAGCAGTCGGGAAAGCCGCTTTGTTATAAAAACCTGACGCTTTATCCGGAAGCCAGAGAAGCGCAGGTGTGTGGGAAAATGCTTTCCCTGACGGGGCATGAGTTTGATATTCTGTATCTGCTGCTGCAGAATCCGGCGAAGGTATATTCCCGCGAGAGCCTCTACGAGCAGGTTTGGCAGGGCGGCTATTATGGAGAGGACAATACGGTTAATGTACATGTCAGCAATCTCCGCAAAAAAATTGCCGCCGTAGACGGGGAGGAGTATATCAAAACGGTGTGGGGCATCGGTTTTAAGATGGCATAGGAGACGGGAAAGTAATCTTTACGATTTCTTTAAACTTTCTAAAGGACTTATTTACAGTATAAAGGGTATTTTTAGTACGTACTCGTAAGAAACGAGAAGAGGGAAAGACTTTAGAATGGAGGAAGAGATGAGTTTAGAATTTATTGTAAAATCCCAAAAGCTGAATAAACGCTACGGCGAGACAATGGCGTTAAAAAACGTGGATATTGCCATAAAAAGAGGAAGCATCTATGGTCTTGTAGGCAATAACGGGGCTGGGAAAACTACTTTTTTAAAAATTATAAGCGGACTGACGTCGGCAGACAGCGGCACTTTTTCGCTGCTTGGGGCAGACAATGAGGCTGGCTACAGAAGCGTGCGGAAAAGAACGGGCGCTATCATTGAAAATCCGGGTTTTTATCCAAAAATGACGGCAAAGCAAAATCTGGAGTATTACCGCATACAGCGAGGAATCCCGGGCAAAGAGACTGTAGAAGAACTGCTGCATCTGGTGGGTCTGGAACACGCCGCAAAGAAAAAATTTGCAAGTTTATCGCTGGGCATGAAACAGAGGCTCGGCATCGCGCTTGCCCTGATGGGCGAGCCGGAGCTGTTGATTTTAGACGAGCCGATAAACGGGCTTGACCCCATGGGCATCATCGAAATCAGAAAGCTCTTATTAAAACTGAATCAGGAAAAAAATGTCACCATATTGATTTCCAGCCATATTCTGACGGAGCTTGAGAATGTGGCGACAGATTATGGTTTCTTAAACAAGGGTGAATTGGTGGAGGAAGTAGCTGCAGAGAAGCTAAAAGAAAAGTGCCGTACTTTTTTAGAGGTCAAGGTCACGGACGCAGCCGCCTATGCAGCGCTTTTGGAGACAGAGCTTTTGTGCAGCAATTACAAGGTATTGCCGGGCAACTGCATTCATATTCTGGAGCATGTGGACAGAGTGAGCGACTACAGTGCGCTTGCCGTAAAGCATGATATCGGGCTGCTTGCCTTTGAAATGAAGGAAATTAATTTGGAAAATTATTATATGAATTTAATCGGTGCGGAAAATCAGACATCCGATGCGCAGGAATGAGGTGTGGTGATATGATGAATTATATAAAAAGTGAATTATACAGGGTAGTACATTCCAAAGGGATTTATCTTTTTACGGGAATCTGTACGGCATTGCTGTTAGCCATGAACATAGTGCTAGGCAGTTTTCGGGGCGTGGAATATTTTTCCTATGCAACAACGGAATTTGTTTTTTCTATGATGTATAATGGGCTGAATGTGGTATTTTTTCTGACATTGTGCATGGGAAGTATTGTTTTTGCAGAGGAATATAAAAACAAGACGATTGCCAACAGCATTGCATTTGGATATTCGCGGATAACGCTGTACTTTGGAAAGATTCTGACAGGGCTGATTGTATCTGTTGCGGCATTGGCGGTGGTGCTGGCGGTATTTATCGGAAGCGCGTATCTGCTGCTGGAAAACAGCGGTATTGATGTTTTGATGACGCTGTTAGGAGGAGTCGGCGCATCCTTGCCGATATTAATTGTAGGGGAAACAGCGGCGCTTACGTTTCTTTTCCTGATGGAGTCTTCGGCGGGAGCTTCCTGGTCCTGGGTAGGAATTATGATGGGAATTCCCATTGCATCCGAGCTTCTTGGCATGAAGTTTGGTTTTTTTGAGAAGCTTACCGGATGGCTCGCATATGAGGTTCTGCAGAATGGACAGCGGCTTATTATGATAGAGGAGGAAACGGAGGCAGGCATATCTGCTGTGGAGCCGCAGATTGTACTGAGTTGGATGACACAGGAGGGGCTTACCAGAATGCTTCTTGTAGGCTTGATAGGGACTGCGGTTTTCCTGATATGGGGGATTGTGGGTATGAGGCGTAAGGAGATACGGTAAGCGGACTGCCGGCTGGTGCAGGGAAAAGGAAAGAGCGTATGGTTTGGTTGCTTTTTGTGACAATGGCTGTGGCTGCAATTATCTATATGGTGCGTTTTTACAGGCTGAAGGCGGTTTTGAAAAAAGCGGCTGGCGAGCTTGCGGCGATAGAAGAGAATCCGGAGGACAACCGGATTCTGCTTCTTGCCTTTCCGGATAAAGAGCTGGAGGAGCTTTTAAAGGCGCTGAACCGATATGTACTGCTGACAAGAAAAGAAAGAATTTGTTATCAAAACAGAGAGAAAGCGCTGCGTGCCCAGATTGAAAATATCAGTCATGATTTGCGGACGCCGTTAACTGCTATTATCGGGTATTTGGAGCTTCTTGACACGGATAAGTTAAGCGCGGAGGATGCGGCAGCAGTGGAGCGCGTCGGCAAGAAAGCAAAAAATCTGCAGGGACTAATCGGTAATTTCTATGATTTGTCCCGCTTGGAGATGAACGATTACCATCTGCATATGGAGAAGCTGGATGTCGTGCATTTTGCCAAGGAAGCGAGTCTTCTTTTTTATCAGGAATTTGAAAAAAGGAAAATCTCCGTACAGTTTGACGTACCAAAGAATCCGCTGTATCTTCTGGTCGATGCGGGGGCAATGGAACGTATTTTCAACAATATGCTGCAGAATGCCCTGCGCTATGCAGAGAGCAGTCTTTATATTGGTATTTTGGAGCAGGAGAATAAAATTCATATTGTGTTTGAAAACGATACCTCTACATTGAAGCCGGAGGACGTCGCCCATTTGTTTGAGCGTTTCTACGTGCAGGAAAAATCCCGCACCAGCCAGAGTACAGGGCTTGGGCTGACGATTTCGAAGCTTTTAGCGGAAGCAATGGGCGGGAGCGTGGAAGCAGGGATGGAAGGGGGACGGCTGCAGATAAGGTATGCGTTTGATAGGTTGTAGGGAGAATGCAAGTCACGCTTTACAAATATTATAAATTGCAAAAAATCTGTCTGCCTATATTTACTTTTTGTGAAATTCGTGTTATTTTTTTAACGTATTGTATCTCTTAAAAAAGAGAATGATAACAGGAGGACACAAAAATGAATAGTAAAAAAACCTTTAACATGGTTGTGACGGCGCTTTTTATTGCGATTATCGTCGTTATGACTTTCGTTCCCAATGTAGGTTATATCAACCTCATTATCATCAAGGCAACCCTGCTTCATGTGCCGGTTATTGTAGGCTCCATTGTGCTTGGACCCAAAATCGGAGCGGTATTGGGAGGGGTGTTTGGCCTTACAAGTCTGATAAAGAACACCTTGGAGCCGAGTCTTTTGTCTTTTGCCTTTTCCCCGTTTTATTCGGTGGGCGGTATAGGCGGTAATGGCTGGAGTGTTGTCATTGCGATGGTTCCCAGAATTTTAGTCGGTGTGGTTCCCTATTTTGTATATAAAGGCATAGAAAAGCTCTTGCAGAATTTCAAGGGACGGCGGCTGGTTGCCATTCCTGTGGCGTCTGCGCTGGGTGCGTTTACCAATACGCTGCTGGTTATGAATTTGATTTACTTTTGCTTTCAGGAGGAGCTGGCGGCGGCAAAAAACGTGGCGCTTGATGCGGTATATGATGTGATTCTGGGCATTATTGCGGCGAACGGTATACCGGAGGCGATTGTAGCTGTGATTATTGGTACGGCTGTCAGCATGGTGCTTTTAAGGATTATGCCGCAGGTGCGCAGGGAAACGGCGCCTGCTCGTCTGTAAACAAGGAGAAGAATATGTTGGAAGGAAAAAACATTGTGCTGGCGGTAACGGGCAGTATTGCGGCGTATAAGATTGCTAATCTGGCAAGTATGCTAAAAAAGCTGCGTGCCAATATCACGGTGCTGATGACGCAGAATGCAACAAATTTTATCAATCCCATTACCTTTGAAACGCTGACAGGCAATAAATGCCTTATCGATACCTTTGACAGAAATTTTCAGTACAGTGTGGAGCATGTCTCTCTGGCAAAGAGTACGGACGTGGTGTTGGTGGCGCCGGCATCCGCCAATGTTATCGGCAAGCTGGCAAACGGCATTGCGGACGACATGCTGACGACTACGGTGATGGCTTGCACCTGCAAAAAGATTGTGGCGCCTGCCATGAATACGCATATGTATGAAAATCCTGTTGTGCAGGACAACATAAAAAAGCTGGTGCATTACGGTATGGAGGTAATCACGCCGGATACGGGATATTTAGCGTGCGGGGATGTGGGCGCAGGCAAAATGCCTTCCGAGCAGGTGCTTTTAGAATATATCTTGAAGGAAGCGGCGTATGAAAAGGATCTGGCGGGAAAGAAGGTATTGGTGACAGCCGGTCCTACCATGGAGAAGCTGGACCCTGTCCGCTATATTACCAATCATTCCACCGGCAAGATGGGCTATGCCATAGCAAGGCACTGTATGCAGAGGGGGGCACAAGTAACGCTGGTGACCGGCAGGACGGAAACGCCGAAGCCTTCTTTTGTCAGGATTGTGGATGTGGTTTCCGCAAAGGATATGGCGAATGCAGTGAAAGCGTGCTATAAGGAGCAGGATATTATCATTAAGGCGGCGGCAGTGGCGGATTACCGTCCTGTAGAGGTGTCGGATGAAAAGATGAAAAAAAAGGATGCGGAGCTGTCGATTGCCTTGGAGCGGACGGAGGATATCCTGCAGTTTCTGGGTGACAATAGAAGGGCAGGGCAGTTTTTATGCGGATTCTCCATGGAGACGGAGAATATGCTGGAAAATTCCCGTGCAAAGCTGGAAAAAAAGCATGTGGACATGATAGTTGCCAACAATGTAAAACAAGCGGGCGCAGGATTTGGCACTGACACCAACATTGTGACGCTTATCACCAAAGACAGTGTAAGAGAGCTTCCTCTTTTGAGTAAGGAAGAAGTAGCAAAACAAATGATAGATACAATACAGAGTATGCAGAAATAACGGAAAACCTGTCCAAGTGCGCCATGATATTTTGCCGGATATGCGGCAAGGCGCCAGGACAGGTTTTTTATATTACAGGGAAAGGGCAATCAGAGGAATTTCCATTTCGTCTGCGGTAAGACCGGCATGGTTGCCCTTAAAGCGGCAAGGCGTGTTGCAGATGGCAATGTCGCTTATTGCGGCGGCAAGATAATCGCCGAGCATAGGATCTACTTCGGCGCGGTTTTTTCCGATACCAAGAAGCTGTTTTTCCATAAGCTCTTTTTTGGAAAACAGCAGGAAGCTGTCGCCAAAATGACGGTGAAAGGCTGATACAAACTGTTCTTTCATACCGTCTTTTATGAAAAAATTGAGTGCGCGCATTTCCATGGAGGGCATACGGACCAAACATTCTGTAATATCGGGATAATCGGTAATGACTTTGTTTTTGACATTGATATGTCCGTGGTCCGCCGTGATAAGCAGCAAGGTATCCTGCAATCTGCCTGCAAGCTGCGCAGTTGTTTTTTCTATGTCTGCAAGCAGTTTTTGGATGTCGGCTCCATCGATGCCGTTTTTGTGCATGGAAGCGTCGGGCTCATCCCAATAGGCATAGATATACTGTCGGTTTTTGCCATGGCAAAGCCGTCTGATTTCTTCGCAGAAAGCATCATAGTTTTGGGGAAAAGGCTCTGCAAACGGCGCAAGGTAATGGGTATCGACGCCGGATTTTTTTATTTTGCCAAGGAGACTTTCATAGGGAACATAGGTGTGCGCCACATTGTAATCCAGTTGTTCTCCCGTATCGTCGTCCTTGCTGAAAAAGTACACAATATTTTTGTCTATTTTATCAAAATAACCTGTCCATCCAAGCCAGCCGGACTGGTTGGGAAACAGACCGCTGTCGGCGGCGGCGGTAGCTGCTACGGTTGTGGGTGGAAAGGTAGAGGAATACACGGTCTTTACATTTCGGCAAAAAAAGCTGTCTTTGGAAAGGTGTTTTTTTAAAATATTCATGCCCATGCCATCAAGAAGAAGCAGTACAATATTCTTGTATTTCTTTTGCAAAAGGGCATCCGCCTGTGGCAGTGTAGAGTTGGGCGGGTTTATCCCATAATATTGCAGAAGCGAGCAGGCAAGGCTGGATATGCAGTTATGATAGTCGGGATAACGTATGGGGTTGGATTGTGAGAAGTTTTCCATTGTGGGGCGCTCCTTTCTGTTTGTTATTAGATTAGGCGTTTGCGAAACGCCAGAACCCGCATAAATACGGGATTCTCTTTGTTACAAAATAAAACAACTCCTCACTGGTCTGTGGTATAATTGAAATGTCCAGTAACAATTATCCATATCCACCAGTAAAGGAGTCGTATCTATATGATAACACATAAACAGCTCTCTTTGGCAGATATTTTTACCGATTGCCAAAATAAATTTGATAACGATAAATATGAGTTTCTTTCCATACTCGATGAAACCATCAACCTTGATGAAATTGTTCCGGTGTCCTTTGTTTCTCACTTTCATGCTGCCACCGGCAGACCCCGCAGGCATCTTCTTTACCCAATGCTGAAGGCTCTGTTACTACAGCTTATTTTCTCAATCCCAACAACATCCCTGCTGATCGTATTCCTGAAATACTCCCAGGAACTGCGGGACTTCTGTGGGTTTGATGTTGTCCCGGATGCCTCTAAATTCACCCGGTTCAAACAGGATTTTTTATCGGACTTACAATCCATGTTCGATCATCTTGTTGACTTGACCGAACCGATCTGCCATTGTATTGATACACAGAAAGCTTCCATGCTTCTCTTTGACACCTCCGGCATTGAGGCATGGGTTACAGAAAACAATCCCAAATATGCCAACCGTATCATCAAACAGCTTAAAGCCTTCAAAAAAGCAAAAGGGATGGACGATTCCTTTGACCCTTATAAAGCCGCCTACGGCTCCATGCCTTCCCATGCCGCCGCCAATCCAGCCATTCAGCAGATGTACATTAACGGGCATTTCTGTTATGCTTATAAATTCGGTATTATTACCAACGGACTCGGCATTGTCCGGGATATTTCCTTTTATAACAAGGACTTTCTTGAGGCTCATCCTGACATCATTGTTGGAAAAAAATCTGATTCCCCGGATGAAGATAAGAGTCTTGCCGATTCCAAGGCATTGATTCCCACTTTAAAGGATTTCTTTCGGAAGCATCCGCTTTTCAATCCGAAAACTTTTCTGGGAGACGCCGCATTTGATTCCATTGAAATCTACAAATACCTGTGTTATTAGATTTTATCATAGAAATGTCTGCCTTGGGAACTTTGTTTTTGACAGATGCTGCTTCCTTTGATACAATAGGAAGGACAAAGGCGGAGGAGGTCGATACCGTGATGAGGAATCCGGAAAAAACCATAGGTAATTTGATTGATAAACAGAAGATTTCTTTTATCGCATCCATTTCTGAGGAAGGATTTCCCAATATGAAAGCGATGCTTGCGCCCCGAAAAAGGGAAGGAATTCGGAAATTTTGGTTTTCTACCAATACCTCTTCTATGCGTGTGGCGCAGTACCGGAAAAATCCAAATGCCAGTATTTATTTTTATGATAAGCGCTTTTTCAGAGGCGTTATGCTCATAGGTACAATGGAAGTGTTAGAGGATGCCGCCAGCAAAGAGCTAATGTGGCAGAAGGGCGATACGATGTATTATGCAAAGGGTGTGACGGACCCAGATTATTGCGTGCTGAAATTTACGGCGGTTAAGGGAAGGTATTACAGTAAGTTCCATTCAGAAGATTTTGAGGTAACAGCCGGTTCGCAGACTCAAGAGGACATGAGGCTGGAATCTGCAAAGGACTTTTGATAAAGCCAGAAGAGCTGCACTGAGGGGCAGCAGAGAGGGAGTAGGATGATGGGTTATTATTTAACCAGCCAGCTTTGTAGAAAACTTAGCTCTGTACAATCCATACCGATGAAACATTGTACAGAGTATAGCATGTGAACAGCGTGTCAGGATTTCATCGGGAAACAGTGCGGTAAGGGCAATATTGCGTTTACGGCTTGTTTTCCGTGCATAAATCAGGCGTGAAAGGCTATGGACAATGTTTCGTCCGTAGCCTTTTGTTCATGACAATAGAGGACTTGCAGAGCTGGGATTCTATTGCTATATTGGGAATTATTTTTAGGGACAGAAGGCAGTGCATAAGGCAGGCAGCAGAACTGCGGAAAAATGCACAATAGCCTTCTGTCTTTTGTTTGTCTGACTATCCTATAAGGAAAAGAGAGGAATTTGATTGTTATGAGTTTATTAGAAATAAAAGGATTGACACATGCATTTGGGGACAATCTGCTTTATAAAAATGCAGATTTTACCTTAAATAAAGGAGAGCATATTGGGGTTGTGGGACAAAACGGCGCGGGAAAAAGTACGTTGATTCAAATCTGTACAGGACAGATTGTACCGGATGAAGGGCGCGTGGCGTGGCATCCCAAGGTATCAGCGGGCTATCTGGACCAGTATGCAAAAATGGACATGGGACTCACCATGGAGTCGTTTTTAAAGTCAGCCTATGCAAAACTGTATCAGTTGGAACAGAAGATGCTTTTGCTCTACGAAAATAGTGCAGAGGATGAAATGGCGCTGCAGCTTGCGGCAAGGTATCAGGAGCAGCTTGAAAGGCAGGATTTTTACAATATGGACACCTATGTCGGGCAAGTGGTGACCGGACTGGGTCTGGCGGCGATTGGGCTTACCCGTCCTGTGGGAGAGATGAGCGGCGGGCAGAGGGCAAAGGTGATTCTGGCAAAGCTCTTATTGGAAAAGCCGGATGTGCTTTTGTTGGATGAACCGACCAACTTTCTGGATAAGGAGCATATTGCATGGTTGTCGGATTATCTGGCTGGGCTGGACAATGCGTTTATGGTAGTATCCCATGATTATGACTTTTTAGAGAAAATTGCGAACCGCATCTGTGATGTGGACAACAAAGCCATAACAAAATATTATGGGACATACTCTGCGTTTTTGAGAAAGAAAACGCTTTTGCAGGAGGATTATATACGCCAGTATACTGCTCAGCAGAGAGAAATTAAAAAGACGGAGGAGTTTATACGCAAAAATATTGCAGGCATCAAGACGAAAATGGCGAGGGGAAGGCGGACACGCCTTGCGCGGATGGAAAGAATGGAAGCGCCGGAGAAGAAGGAAATAAAGCCGCAGTTTCATTTTGCAGAACTGCCGGTTACCAATGCAGAACAGCTTCAGGTAAAGCATTTGTCGGTGGGGTATCAGTATCCGGTGCTGTCCAATCTGGAATTTGGTATAAGTGGAGGGCAAAGGGTGATAATCACGGGCTTTAACGGGATTGGAAAATCTACCCTGTTAAAAACGCTGGTGGGAGAGCTTGTGCCGCTGCAGGGCAGCTTTCGGTTTGCAGAACAGGCGGTTATTGGTTACTTTGCGCAGGATTTGGCTTGGGCGGACGAGAAAAAAACGCCTATGCAGGCGGTCTCCGATGCATATCCTGATATGGCGGTAAAAGAAATCAGAAAGGCGCTGGCAAGATGCGGCATTTCTGATAAACATGCCTCGCAGCCCGTGGGAACCTTAAGCGGCGGAGAACAGGCAAAGCTGAAATTATGTTTGTTGATGCGAAAGCCCAGTAATTTTTTAATATTGGACGAACCGACCAATCATTTGGATGCCCATGCGAAGGAAGCACTGCTGGAAGCATTGTCGGAATTTTCCGGTACGGTGCTGCTTGTTTCCCATGAAGAAGTGTTTTATAAGGAGTGGGCGCAGAAAGTATCTGCAAAGGTAATTCGTGTGGAAAAAAAATAAAAGGACTGACAAATATATAGATGAAAATACGGGCTGCAATCGGACTGAATTTGTGGTGGTCTTAAGCAAACGGATTTATGCCTGTTTGCCGGAAGTAGGTTTCCAGAGCAGGTTGTATATAGGAGTTTATCAGGAAAAGTATTTCTTCCCAATCCTTGTTTATATCTCTTTGTGTGCCAAATTCCATAAGCTTGGGCAGCAGGCTCATATCGCCTCCGGTAAACTCTGTGACAATGTCCCAGAAGTCTTTTGCCAGCAGCGTACATTCTTCGCTGTCTGGCGGGAGATTGTTTTCCTGCATTTTTGCAAAGTTATTTATCAGCAAAAGAAATCTGTCCATAAAGGCGAAGGCGCTGTCTTTGTCAAAGCGAGTGCGGATATGGTCGAGCATTTCATCATCAAAATACTTGATAAGATAATAAAACTCGTTTTTTAACTGTAGATTGACAATGATGTCAGCATATTTTTTGAAATTGACCTGTTGCATCTGCAGAACTTCGTCTTTGAGCTTTTCTATTTCTTCAAGGGATTCTGACAAAGCGGCAATTTTTTTCCTGATGTCGGCTGCCTGTCCGGTTAATGCCTTTGCGACATCTGCGGGGGCGTCGAGAGGAATCAGCCTTTCCTTGATATCATCCAAAGAAAAGCCAAGAGATTTTAAAGATAAAATTTGGTGTAATTTTATCAAATCTTTATCTGTATATAGTCTGCGCCCGCCTTCGCTTACTGCGGATGGGCATAGCAGACGTTTTCTGTCATAGTACTGCAGGGTGCGGACGGTTACGTCCATTTTTTTGGCTACTTCGCCGACGGTCATATAACCTTCCGGTATTGCTTTGTATTTTTCCATGAAAGAAATCTCCATAGTATCAGTTGCAGAGTTGTCAGTTGCTTGAAAAAGATTATAATTCATGACGCAAAAAACTCTTTTTTAATTGGTTCGCGGATGACGGTTCGCAGTTTTTCAGGAGATGTCCGTCTGGGGTCGCTTAAATAGATTTCATGATGGAGGCGGGAGTCGGAAAAATCGAGGGCGTAATTGTTTTCTGACAGGTATGCGTTCATTCGGTTGATGGTGGCGGGCTCGTCATCGTAGCATCCGACGTGCATACATTGTACACAGAGTCCTTCGTGGTATGGGAAAAAATATGCCTTGGAAAAATCGCGATGTTTTTTCTCCTCGGCTTCACGGACAGCCCATGCAAACACTTCTTCTGTCACAAAGTCCGGCAGTCGTATCATGGAAATCCATTGAAAAGCTTCTTTGCGGGCATAATCAATGCCGGCGCAGCCGTCTTGCCACCAAAGCCCCTCCAAAGGCGGAACCACATAAGGGAAGTATCCTTCTATCTGACGGCTGCCCTTATAGCTCATTTTGATGGTAAAAGAAACTCCGTACAGCATTTCCATAGCAGCTTTGTATTCTCCGTCAGGTTCATTGGGGTTGCCCTGTCCCCTGACGGCGGCATAGCACATAGTGGGAATATCTGTGATAGTCGGTTTTTGAGGGGGAAGGTAAAATTCTTTGTATTCTTTTTTATAATCAAAAGCCATAAAAACCTCCTTTTGTATGGATTATCCTTTTAAATTTTTTACCCGTGTCTGTATATTTTCTTCAAAAGCCTGCTCGGAAAGGGAGGGGTCTTTTGTGGCGCGCCAAACGGAGCAGGGAACGTTGCCGCAGGAAGCGCAGCTTGCAAACTTGTGTTTTTGTACGGCGCAGCTATAGATGGGACATGCTTTTCCTTTGGGGGCGTGAAAGACCTTTCCCGAGGAGACATTGCACCCGCTGCAGAGGGAACCATAGCAGCCGCAGGTTTCACATTCCGTTCCGCAGGCGCTCAAGCCGAGAATTTCCCGCTGTTTCTTTTTACTGAAGGTCTTTAACATAAGATTGCACGCTTTGTCCAAAAGGTCCATCAACAGCTCGTCAGGAACTTCGCCGTCGGGTTTTACCGAAATATAATTTGTTTTATCCATATAATAGCCGGCGATAATGTCGGGATATTGGGTTTTTAAAAAGTCACCCTCTGCGGGTTCTACTTTCAGTGTAATATAATAGGGATTGTTATCCCAATCAAGACAGACGGCAGCAAACATTTTTCCGCCAATCTTGTAGCGAATCCAGTTCCAATCAGCTTGCAAATCCTTAGTAACTTTTCTTTTGCTGAGTAAATATTCGTCAATCCATGGGTATTTCATTTGTAGTCTCCTTTCGAGCGGTGTTTTCATACTGCTTCAGGATGCTTTTTAATGCCATGCACAATTCTTCCCGCAAATGTGCCGGTTCTAAAAGCTCTGCTTTATCGCGGAAGGTCAGAAGCCATGTGATGAGATTTTCCTTGTTGGTGTAATCGGCATGAAACAACAGCCTGCCGTCCCGAAGTTCCTCAAAGCAGCCTGTACCAAATTCTTCGACCAGGCGCCATTTGCAGGAAGGGTCAAAGAGCGCTTTGACGCGGATTCCTCCCGGAAAAATCTGCTCGTCCTTTAATTCGGGCAGGGGAACGGTTTTTTTGGAAAAAGTGGTTTCCGAAAGGCGCAGCTTGTCCATGCGGTTTAGCTTAAACAGGCGGAAATCGTTGCGGCTGGTGCACCAGCCCCATACATACCAGTCGGACCAGCAAAAAATCAGATAGTAAGGCTCAATGCAGCGTTCACTCTCACCCGAGGGGGAGTAGTAGTGGAAAAAAAGCCTGTGACATCCGCCGATGGCGCTTCGTATCAGCTCGATACGCGGTGCGAGTAAATCCTTGTACCACGAGGACAAATCAATCAGTACAAATTGATTGCCGGTCAAAAAATCAGAAGAGCCGGCGGACAGTTTTTCCATAAGCTGCCCGTAACGGTTGGTTCCGTTGATGCTGTCCAGACCCCGCAGTCCTGCAAGAATGTCCTGCATTTCTGCGTTGGTAAGCAGGGTGCGTTCCATTTTGTAATTCTCCATAATGGAAATGCCGCCGTTTGCGCCCTGTTTTGTCATAATAGGAATACCGGCTTTGCACAAGTCTTCAATGTCCCGGCTTATGGTTCGTCTGGAAACCTCAAATTGCTCTGCAAGGTAGGGCGCCGTGACTTCATTTTTCTGTAGCAGCACGGATAAAATTCCAATCAGTCTGTCTATCTTCATAACTGACATCCTCGTATATCGCAAGCCTGATGCAATATCTTTCTTGGTTAAAAGTATCATAACATATAAAACATGACAACTATATGTCGTGTTTATAGTATAACAGAAAAAAGAATTTTAGTACATCTTGGGAGCGAAAAAGGGGGAGATGGGGACTTTTTATTGTGATGGGGGAGGTAAAGTGTTATACTTAAAAAAGCAAGGTTTTCATATGATGAAAACGAGTAAATAGATATTGGTATCAATGTGCTTTTGCAATGGAGAACGCGTTTTAATCTGTTCCATATAAAAATACTTTAGGGGAATAGGAATGAATACAATCTGCCGTGATATATTCAGGGCTGTTTATGAAGGAAAGTGGCTCAGCATTGAATATAAAAATGGAAAAGAAGAAATTACAAAGTACTGGATAGGGGTTGTGGATATCAACCCCATTGAAAAGTCCATGAAGGTGGAAGGGCTTCACCTGTCCAAATATACCACACAGGAATTGAAAATTTATATTGACTCTATTCTGTCGTCATCTGTTATCGACGGCTCTTATTTTCATACGACTCTTAAATTGAAAAATGACATTCAGGAAAATCCCATCAAATACCAATCCATTTTTCACCACACCGCCAACTTGAAAATACTGAATTATCTTGCAGACTGCAATAAGCTGGATACTACGCCCTATCAAACGGAGTATACATTAATCAGCAAATTCGACGGGGACTGTGTGCGTGCCGGAACATATGATTTGAGTCCGGAGCAGTTTCGGGAAATTGTAGCAAATTTTCAGTATGGGGCAAAAAAGACATTTACAACAAGGATAAAACAGCTTGCGCTAAATGTAATGAGCGTACATACTAGACAGGGCTTGTATGTGCTGGCGTACCGCCTGCTCAGGCTGGATGTAAAGCAGCGGACGCTGAGACAGGAAGAGGAAATCAGTATCAATACCGAGTTTACCATAAACGGAAGTAAGCAGAGCATCCGAAGATTTTTGGATGCGGAGGATTATGCGCTGCTGGAGCATTTTGAGGAAAATGTAGAGAAAATCAAGGACAAAATTACCCGGAGCAACCGGCAGATAAGCGGTGTTGACGATCTGCCGTATATGATTGCCATAGGAAGAGACCTGCTGATAGATTTGCACCACGAATATCATGCCATACATAAAATGTATGATGAGGATAAGGTGAGCATTCCGATACAGGCGTTTTTTGGAAATTTGCTAAAGCCCATTATCCGCACAAAGGATTATCCCACAGTTCTGTTAAATAAAAAAATCAATCTGGATCAGCTTTTGGCAATTCACAACGCTATCAAGTATCCCCTTGCCTATATACAGGGACCGCCCGGCACAGGCAAGACCAATACCATTGTCAATACGATTATGACAGCCTTTTTTAATGAGAAAACGGTTCTGTTTGCTTCCTATAACAATCATCCCATAGACGGTGTGTTTCAAACACTGAAAAATATTTCTTACCGCGGCAGGGAAAAGGTGGCGTTTCCTATTATACGGCTGGGCAATGATGAGAAGGTGGCGGAAGCGCTGGATTATATAAAGGAGCTGTACGAGAAGACAAAAACGCTTACGGTTTTTGACAGTACATTGGAGCGCAATAAAGACGACAGGGTTATCAGAACAAAAAAACTGACGGAGCTGCTGCGCCGGCATGAAGAAAAGCTGGAGCTTCTGGAAAAAAAGGAAGCTATCGAGGAGATGATGAAGACCAATCACCATCTGACTTTTCAGACTTCGCTGCAGGGCGTGCAGCTTGCAGAGGTAAAGGAAAAATTAGAGCAAATCGGGGAAATCACGGACGAAGAGGCGCTGAAGCTGGTGCTGGAGGATGAGGAGCAGTTTAAGCAGTATTTGTATTTTACTTCGGCAAAATATATACAGCGCTTGAAGGAGCCTAAAAACGAGGATTTGCTGCACATTGTAAATATGGAGACGCATGATGCCGAAAGCCGTGAAATTCGGGTCAAGGCATTTAACGATTATCTGAAAAAGCCGGAGAATGTGAAAAAGCTGCAGAGGATATTTCCCATCGTGGCAACCACATCTGTCTCATCACACAAAATCGGACAGCCGGAAGTTTATTTTGATATGGTGATTATGGATGAGGCAAGTCAGGGAAACATTGCGGTTTCTCTGGTACCGATTCTTCGCGGCAAAAATCTTATGCTGGTGGGAGATCCGCAGCAGTTAAGCCCGGTGGTTTTGCTGGATGAGTTGGATAACGCAAAGCTGCGCAGGCTGTATGGTGTGACAGAGGAGTATGACTATATCAAAAATTCTATTTACAAGGCTTATTTGGCATGTGATGCAGTGAGCGGGGAAATTCTGCTGAGCCATCATTACCGCTGTCACAAAAAAATCATAGAATTTAACAATCGGAAATATTACAACAATAAGCTGGTGATAAAAAGTCAAAATGAGGAGCCGCAGCCTCTTATTTTTACGGATATTCCCGACAATAAATCCTATTACCACAATACGGCGCCCAGAGAAGCGGAGGAAATTTTACGTTTTGCCATGGAGAATGCGGACAAGCGTATTGGCATTATCACGCCCTTTGCCAACCAGAAGGATTTTATTAACGATATGTTGAAAAAGAATAAAATTGATAGTGTATCCTGTGGCACGGTACACGCTTTTCAGGGTGACGAAAAGGACATTATTCTTTTTTCACTGGCGCTGACTGACAGGACGGGAACAGGCACTTACGGCTGGCTGAAAAACAACAAAGAACTCATCAATGTGGCGACCTCTCGTGCCAAAAACCAGCTTATTATTTTTTCCAGCAAAAAGGAGCTGGAGCGGCTGCATACAAACGAGCGGGACGACCTATACGAGCTGGTGCAGTATGTGCAGAGCAACGGCGCTTCGCAGGTCACGCCGCAGGCGGGCGCTTCCCGCGCCCTTGGCATCAAGCCCTACAGCACGGAGACGGAAGCCGCTTTCCTGACAAACCTGAATCATGCCCTTGACAATGTGCTCAACACCAACAGAAAATGCGTGGTGCAAAAGGAGGTCAGCATCGCCCATGTCTTCCGCGACAATACCCGCTACAACGATTTGTTTTACACAGGGCGCTTTGATTTTGTGGTATATGAGCGCGACTACTACAAGAACGAAATCCCCATTCTCGCCATCGAGCTGGACGGCAGGGAGCACGCGGAGGACAGCGTCGTCATGGCACGCGACAGAAAGAAAGCCGAAATCTGCCGCGAGCACGGGTTTGAACTGATACGCATCGAGAATACGTACGCGAGAAGGTATTATTATATTAAGGAGATATTGATTAGGTATTTTAAGGGGGTTAGGGGGTATTAAAACATGCAGGGATATGCATTAAAAGAGGCGGATTATGTGGAGAAGACGCTGACGGAAGATGAGATTTGGGCAATTTTTGGAGGTATGTTTTCAGGTAGGGCAGTACATGATACCAGTTACAAATACGGCTTTTTTAAGGCTGTATTAGACAGCATATATAATGCGGATGATAATTTGCTGCTGACTTTTGACCAGATATTTTATAAATTTACAGAAATATACTGGAATTTAATACTAAAATATCACCTTCGCCAAAAAGCGGTAACGAAAAATGGCAGGGAGACTATATTGGAAAAGATATTAAAGGAAGCAGCAGCAGGGCAAAAAGCAGGTATAAATGATATATGCTTTGAAGCATTGTCTGCAGATATGAAAGCAGAAATTTGCCATAAAGTAAAAATAAAGTGTAAAGAAAATGTAGTAGGCGCTTTATATGGAGATTCCGGTGGTGTTTTATATTCTTTTTCAAAGAAACAAGAATATATCAAGCTGAATCCGCAGGCATATGCTTTTATGACAAAATATAAAAAGATATTGGAAAAGATAAATTATTTTGAATGGGCAAAATTTTTAGAAAAAGTAAATGATGAGGCAACGACACGAAATTTGTTAAACAATCTTGATACCATTACATTGCGAAGTGATTTATCAATATACCGCAGAATATTATTCGAAGAATTTGAAGAACATAAGTGTTTTTATTGTGGAAAGGAATTAAAACAGGGCAAAATCCATGTGGACCACTTTATTCCATGGTCCTTTATCAAAGATGATAATCTGTGGAATCTGGTGCTGACCTGCTCTGCGTGCAACCTGCGAAAATCTGATAAACTGGCGCCGCAGCCTTATGTGGACAGGCTTGTTGCACGTAATGGACTGATATTGGAGCGAAAGCCGGATAAACTGCCAGCTTACAAAGAAAATAAGCCGAAAGAGATTTATTATTGGGCGAGGTATAATGGGTATCGTGAGGTTTGGGTGCCGGAGAGGAGAGTTTTGCAAAATTAAGGTAGTTAAGGTAGAAGAGTTGTAGAATGGATGAGGATTTTGTGGTATAAAAATAAGTAGAAAATATACAAAAGCCAACTAGGAGAATAAACATGCCCCATACCCCTGAAGAAATAATACAAGCATCTAAAACAGCATTTATTGATATGCAAGTCAATTCAAACTTAGCAATTCGTCCTAAGTTTATTTCTAATGATTATAAACGAGGAGTGAAGGTATTAAGTAATATTGAGGAAGAATTGCGTACTTGCGATGAATTTTTGATAAGTGTTGCATTTGTAACGAAAAGCGGAATTACACCGCTGCTGCAGATATTGAAGGAGCTTGAGCAGAAGGGAATAAAGGGGAGAATTATGACGACAAATTATCTCACCTTTAGCGAGCCGGAAGCATTAAAGAAGCTAAATGAATTACAAAATGTAGAAGTAAGGATGTATCGGGTTAATCCAAAAGAGGAAGGGTTTCACACAAAGGGGTATCTTTTTCGGCATGAAAGCGAGTATAAGATAATTGTTGGCAGTTCTAATTTGACGCAAAAAGCATTGACATTAAATAAAGAATGGAATATGCAGGTCTTTTCGACACGTAGTGGAGAAATCGCAAATGATGTATTACTGGAATTTGAATGTTTGTGGGCAGATGCAATTTCTTTAGATTCGTGGATAGACACTTATACGCAGATTTACGAAGAGCAAAAGAAAGTAGCCAGACATTTAGAATATAAAAAGATTATTTCTCTTGAAAAATATACGCTCAAGCCAAATCGGATGCAAGTTGCATTTGTTGAAAATTTGAGAAAAATACGAGAAAAAGGGGAAGAAAGAGCGTTATTGATTTCTGCAACAGGCACTGGAAAAACTTATGCATCTGCGTTTGCATTTAGAGAAGAAAATCCGCATAAAGCATTGTTTTTGGTGCATAGAGAGCAAATTGCAAAGCAGGCAATAAAAAGTTATAAAAGAGTTTTTGATAATACAAAAAGTCTTGGTTTATTGTCCGGCACTTCAAAGGATTATGAAGCAGATTACCTTTTTGCGACAATGCAGACAATGGCAAAATCTGAAAATTTGCAAAGATATGGCAAGAAAAACTTTGAGATTATCATAATTGATGAAGTACACAGAGCCGGCGCGGTTAGTTATCAAAAAATAATGGATTATTTCGAGCCGGATTTTTGGTTAGGAATGACAGCCAGTCCCGAACGTACAGATGGTTTTGATATTTATGAATTATTTCACCATAATATTGCATATGAAATTCGCTTACAGCAGGCATTGGAAGAAAATCTATTATGCCCATTTCATTATTTTGGAATTACAGATTTGGAAATTGATGGTAAAGTTTTTGACGATAATGCAGGAATAAAAAATTTTTCTAATTTGGTATGTGATGCAAGAGTAGATTATGTAATGGAAAAGATGGAATATTATGGATTTTCCGGTGATAGGGTAAAGGGGTTGATTTTTTGCAGTAGGAAAGAAGAGGCAAAAACGCTTTCTAATAAGTTTAATTTAAGAGGTTATCATACTGTATTTCTAGGAGGTGATGATTCACAAGAACGGAGAGAAGAATATATAGACCGATTAACAAATGATGCAAGAGCGGATAAGCTGGATTATATTTTTACAGTAGATATTTTTAACGAAGGTGTGGATATACCGGAAATAAATCAGGTTATTATGCTTAGACCAACCCAGAGTCCGATTGTTTTTATCCAACAATTAGGAAGAGGATTGCGAAAAGCAGAAAATAAAGAATTTGTTGTTATATTGGATTTTATTGGAAATTATATGAATAACTTTATGATTCCGATAGCATTATCGGGTGATAGGACATATAACAAGGATACCATTAGAAAGTATGTAGCAAATGGCAGTCGCATGATACCAGGAAGTTCGACGATTCATTTTGATGAAATTTCGAAAGAAAGAATCTATAGTTCTATTGATAAGCTGAAGGGAATTAAAAGAATTATTAAAGAAAGTTACCAAAATTTAAAATACCAATTAGGACAGATTCCTACCCTTATGGATTTTTATAAAAATGGTGAGGTAGACCCATTATTAATTTTAGAAAATTATAAATCATACTATGGGTTTTTAAAGCAGATAGAAGAGAAATATGCAGAGATAGAATTTACTACACAAGAAGTAATAACCTTAGAATATCTGTCAAAAGTAATTGCACAAGGAAAGCGTCCGCATGAAGCTGTGATTTTACAAGAGCTTATGAATGGGAATAGCATAGATGCAAAAGCAGTACAGTTAGAATTAAAGAGTCAATATAAAGTGGATTTTCAAGTGGAGAGTATAAATAATGCACTGGAGGTATTAGAAGGAAAATTCGTCAGTAAAAAGGAGGAACTACAGAAATATTCTCATATTGAAATATTACAAGAGTCAAAAAAAGGTTTTTATGAGAGAATGTCAAGTTTCTCAGAACGGATTCAGCATAATTATTTTTATAAGCATATTATTGATTTGGTAGAGCTCGGATTGTGTCGCTATAAAGATATATATAGTGAAACAGATAATAGAAGAGGACCATTTGTTTTATACGAAAAGTATTCGCGAAGAGACGTATGCCAGTTGTTTAATTGGGGCGCTGATTTTTCTTCTACAATGTATGGAATGAAACGTGTAGATGATAATGTGGCAATATTTGTAACTTATCATAAAGGAAAAGCAGGAGAAGGGGAAGAATACTTGGACGGCAAACCGGATTATACAGATGTATTTGAAGATAACCAGATATTTATGTGGGAGTCTCAGATGGGAAAAGGACCTGACAGCTCTTATATGCGGGATGTAAAGGAAGCTTCTCAAAAGCATTTGTTTATCAAAAAAAATGATGCGGAAGGTGTAGATTTCTATTATATGGGTCAATTTGATATAATGGAAATTGGAGGAGGTAAAAAGAAAGATAAAAATGGTAAGTATAAAGAAATTTCCAGAGTGCGTGTAAAAATGCATGATATTGTTCGAGATGATTTGTTGGAGTATTTGCAGAAAAAATAATTCAAGAAAGGAATATAAATTTCAGAAAGGTATGGACTTAAGATGAAAACTATCAAAGTAGTAGCCGCTATTATCAAACACGACAACAAAATCTTTGCCACCCAGCGCGGCTATGGAGATTTTAAAGACGGATGGGAATTTCCTGGCGGAAAGATAGAGGAGGGTGAGACGCCGCAGCAGGCGCTTATCCGTGAAATTAGGGAGGAACTGGATACGGAAATAGAAGTGGGAGAACTGGCGGACGCGGTTGAATATGATTACCCGCAGTTTCATCTTACGATGTATTGCTTTTGGTGTACGGTGAAGTCGGGTAATCTGGAGTTAAAAGAGCATGAAGCCGCGAAGTGGCTGACAAAGGACAAGCTGGACAGCGTGGATTGGCTGCCGGCAGATTTGGGATTGATTGAGAAGATTAAAAATGCATAGGATAAGGGCAGGGAGGAATTGCAATGGGGTTATTTTCTAAAAAAATCGGACCGGTATTTTGCAAGGAAACAAGTGATAGCAGTATTTTTATCAGCAAAATGCAGGCGTTATTGAGAAAACTGATGGCGAAATAAGAAAGAAAATAGAAAAGCAGATAAATATGGCGCGCTACGGAGAAATTGGAGAAAATAATATAGCGTATGAACTGCAGAATAGCGGCATGGATATGTATATTCTCCACGATATCTATTTAGAGATAAACGGACTGTCCGCACAAATAGATTATATTGTGATAACACGGCAGCATATTTATGTGATTGAGTGTAAAAATCTGATAGGGAATATTGAGGTTGATAATTCAGGGGCATTTATTAGGACTTATGAGATTGCGGGCAGACGAATGAAGGAAGGGATTTATTCTCCGATTACGCAAAATCAAAGGCACATGCAGGTTTTAAAAGAGGTAAGATTAAGTGCAAAGGGAAACTTTATCAGTAAATGTTGTTTGAGAAACATTTTGCCGATAGCCATAAGCCGATTGTGGTGCTGACAAATCCTAAGACATATATGAATTATAAATATGCAAAAAAAGAAATAAAAGACCAGATTATCAGGGCAGATCAGTTGATTGCATACATAAAAAGGCAGGATGCAGAATCGGCAGCGCATGTGCAGAAAGAAAAAAACGTAGTAAGCCAGTCGGTGTCTGCTATGCCGGTTTTGGTGAAAGAAACCCCGTCTTCAAATGAGGATAGGGAAGAGCTGGTGCGCAAATGACAGATTTGATTGCGCGGGCGCCGCAGACAAGGGAGGAGCTTTTACAGATTTCCGGTTCCGTCGACAGCTTCGTAGAAAATTATGGTGTGGTGGATGCAATGTCCGCTAAGGGCGAAGAGGTATTTCGGGATTACGTGGCAATTGGACAGAAAATTACCTATATCTGATGTACAAAATTACGGCAACTAATCCTGTTCCAGAGGAGGTTATAGAGTACTACTATTATATTCATTATGAGGATATTGCGGTTTGGCCGATGGAACCTGTTCTGTGGATATCAATGCATATACGGCGCCCGATGCAGGCTGGTTTGCGCCAGAAACTTTTCAAGTCGGCGCATATACCTATGTCGGATATGAAAGTCTTGAAGCATTGAAACAGAGCAAAGTAACGTATAGGGTAAATGACTATGAATATACCAGTTCTATTCAGGAATAGCAGTATGTGACACAGAGTATAGTAAAAAATATACGGTAATGAAAAGTCTGTCTGAAAGCCGGTAAGGGCAAGAGGACAGGATTTTTAAAATATATCTTTTATAATACCGGCGGATATGCTATGATAATTAGGAAAAACAAGTCGATGAAGAATCTTACGCATTTCAGGAGAATCAACCCATGACAAAATCCCAAATCTTAAAATCCATATTTGGCTATGATGCTTTCCGTGAAGGGCAGGAGCCGCTGATAGACAGTATTCTTTCCGGCAGGGATGTTCTGGGTATTATGCCTACCGGAGCAGGAAAGTCTCTGTGTTTTCAGGTGCCGGCGCTTATGATGGAGGGGATTACAGTGGTGGTTTCTCCTTTGATTTCGCTGATGGCGGATCAGGTAAAGGCTTTAAATGATGCGGGTGTGCACGCGGCGTATATTAACAGCTCGCTTACGGAAGGACAGATAGGCAGGGCGATGGATAACGCGCGGCAGGGGCGTTACAAAATTATTTATGTTGCGCCGGAAAGACTGGAAACGGCTTCTTTTTTGTCTTTGCCAATGTATGTTCAAATTGATTTGGTTGCAGTAGATGAAGCGCACTGTATTTCCCAATGGGGACAAAATTTTAGGCCAAGTTATCTAAAGATTGTGGATTTTATTGAAAAGATGCCAAACCGCCCCGTGATAGCGGCATTTACGGCAACTGCCACGAAGCTGGTAAAAGAAGATATTTTATGTATATTGGGATTACGGAAGCCCTTTGTCATGGTGACAGGATATGACCGCAAAAATTTGTTTTTTGCCGTAGAGAGACCGCAAAGCAAAATAGCTGCGCTGGAGGCATATTTGAAGGAAAATATAGGAAAGAGCGGTATTATATACTGCAGTACCCGCAAAACGGTGGAAGAGGTCTATGAAAAGCTGTCAGAGGAAGGTTTTCCGGTTACGCGTTATCATGCAGGGCTGGCGGATGCAGAGCGAAAGCAAAATCAGGAGCGTTTTATCTATGACGAACTGCCGCTGATGATAGCAACTAACGCATTTGGCATGGGGATTGATAAGTCCAATGTACGTTTTGTCATACATTATAATATGCCGAAGGATATGGAGAGCTATTATCAGGAGGCAGGGCGTGCCGGAAGAGACGGGATGGAAGCGGAATGTATTCTGTACTATGGGGGACAGGATGTGCGTACCAATGAGTTTTTGATTGGAAAGCAGAATGAGCAGGAGGGGCTTGACGAGACGGACAGGCGTGCCGTGATGGAAAAGGAAATGGAGCGGCTGCGCAAAATGACTTATTATTGTTTTACCAGCGACTGCCTGCGGGACTATATTTTAAAATATTTTGGAGAGTACGGCTCTGCTCACTGCGGAAAATGTGCGAACTGCCTGACGGAGTTTGAGGAAATCGACGTGACGGGAGAAGCGGCAGTTTTGTTTTATCTGGTGAAAACAAGCAAAAACCGTTATGGCATCAGCGCCATTGTAGATGCCGCCCATGGCAGCAACAATGAAAAAATCAGAAAGTTCCGCTTGCAGGAAAATCCTTATTATGGAAGGCTTTCCCAAGTATCCGTATTCCGGCTCCGCCAGATTGTCAACGAGCTTCTGCTTCGGGGGTTCTTTTTGCTGACTGCGGATGAATATCCTGTTTTGAAGATTACGGCAAAAGCGGTGGACTGGCTGGAGGATTTTGATAGCACGGAACGAATTATGCTAAAACTGCCAAGACAGCAGAAAAGTGTTTTGGACAATAAAGAAATCCACAAGAAGCGCGCTAAAAGAGGAGTCATTGAAGCTGTAAAATATCCTGATTTGTTTGAACGCCTGCGTGTACTCAGAATGGAGCTGGCAAAGAAAGAGCATGTGCCGCCCTATATTGTTTTTGCGGATAAAACATTGACGGAGATGAGTACCTATCTGCCGGACGACAAGGAGAAAATGCTGAAGGTGAGCGGCGTGGGAAATCACAAGTATGAAAAATACGGAGAAGCGTTTGAGGAGGTGATTCGGGAGTACTGCAGGGAGCATAGGATTGATACGGATGATATTATGGGGTGAAGACGAAAGCATTGTTGTCATATGCATAGAATTAAACTATAATATTTTTAGTTTGTAAGGATATAACTACATATCTAAGAACTTGTCATAGGGGGATACAAAGGAAGATGAATCCATACACCAATTTAATTCTTTTGCCGAAAAGTGCGCAGGAAACGGAGATGGTTGACAAGACAGAGGAGATTGCGGAGTGCAATTATGACACAGTAAGTCAAAGGATGCGGGTGCGGTTAGAGGTGGGCGGATACCAATATCATAAAGCGGGCACAAAACAGTATGTACCGGATATACATGCTGCCCAGGCGCGCAGACAGGAGCACTATGGACAAGACACTTTACACACAACTGGAAAACTACATGCTAAAGTGCATGGACGACAGCGCCCACGGCAAGGACCATGTGTACAGGGTACTGTATCAGGCGTTGGATATTGCACAATATGAAAGCCGAGTGGATTTGGATATTTTGACTGCGGCGTGCCTGCTGCACGATATTGGGCGGAAGGAGCAGTTTGCCAATCCTGCGCTGTGTCATGCGCGGGTAGGGAGCGAAAAGGCGTATGCTTATCTGATGGAGACAGGCTGGAAAGAGGAGCGTGCAGCGCATGTGCGGAATTGCATCCTGACGCACAGATACCGTTCGGATGCGCCGCCGGTCAGCATAGAAGCGAAGATTTTGTTTGATGCGGACAAGCTCGATGTGACAGGGACGGTGGGCATTGCACGTACGATTATGTATAAAGCGCAAGTGGGCGAGCCGCTCTATACCATGCTTGCATAAATTTTATACCGTGCAGGGGAGTGAGATAGCAGCTACGCGCAGAAAATCCGCGCAGGCGTTTTATGAGGATATGCTGACGGAGATTGACAGCGCCTGCAGGAATGGAACGGCAGTTTTAGATAAGCTGCTGGGGGCTTCAAAAGGAACATAAGGTTCAAAAAACGGCGCGGGCAGATTTGCGGGATGGCGGATAACCGTCACCAATACCCGCATCCAGGATATAATAAAAACAATAGGAGAAAATTATGCGCAAGCAATAAGCAAGGTTTTATCGCTTCAAAATGTGCGCAGAAAAGAGGATAATCATGAGTAAAGATTTGGCAAAGAGAAATATAAAATTTGAGACTATGCAGCTTCATGTGGGGCAGGAGCAGCCTGACCCGGTGACGGACGCCAGAGCGGTGCCCATATACCAGACTTCTTCTTATGTGTTTAGTGACTGTGAACATGCGGCGGCGAGATTTGATTTGAGTGATGCAGGCAATATATACGGCAGGCTGACAAATCCGACTCAGGATGTATTTGAGAGGCGGATTGCGGCGTTGGAGGGCGGTGTAGCGGCGTTGGCGGTATCCTCCGGCGCGGCGGCAGTTACCTATGCGCTGCAGAATCTGGCACATGCGGGAGAGCATATTGTGGCGGCAAAGAATATTTACGGCGGCACCTACAATTTGCTGGCACACACCTTTCCGGAATACGGCATTACGACGACTTTTGTAAACCCGTTTGACTATGATGAGGTAGAAGCGGCAATTCAGGAAAATACAAGAGCGCTTCATATAGAAACGCTGGGCAATCCCAATTCCGACGTGGTGGATATTGAGCGGATGGCGGCAATCGCCCATGCACACAAGATTCCCCTTGTGGTGGACAATACCTTTGCAACGCCCTATCTGGTGCGCCCTATCGAGTACGGTGCGGACATTGTGGTGCACTCTGCGACAAAGTTTATTGGCGGGCATGGTACGACCATAGGCGGTGTGATTGTAGACAGCGGTAAATTTGACTGGGAGGCAAGCGGCAAGTTTCCTTCCCTTACGGAGCCGAATGAGAGCTATCACGGCGTAAGCTTTACCAAAGCGGCAGGCGCGGCGGCGTTTGTGACGAAGATTCGTGCGATTTTGCTCCGTGATACGGGAGCGACGCTCTCGCCTTTCCATGCATTTATCTTTTTGCAAGGTTTGGAGACCTTGTCGCTGCGGGTGGAGCGGCATGTACAGAATGCTTTAAAGGTAGTGGAATATCTGGAGAAGCACCCGCAGGTGGAAAAGGTGCATCATCCCGCGGTGTCTCCTGATGCAGGACAGCGGGCACTTTACCGAAAATATTTTCCGCAAGGCGGCGGTTCCATTTTTACTTTTGAAATCAAAGGCAATGCAGCGAAGGCGAAAAAATTTATTGACAGTCTGGAGCTCTTCAGCTTACTTGCCAATGTAGCGGATGCCAAGTCGCTGGTGATTCATCCGGCATCCACTACGCATTCCCAACTCAATGAGGCAGAGCTTGCAGACCAGGATATCAAGCCAAATACCATTCGGCTCTCGATTGGATTGGAAAATATAGACGATATTATTGAGGATTTGGAGGAAGCTTTTCGCGCTGTGGAAGCGTGAGTCTTTTCATACGTGTCTAAGAATGTATTCCGAAAGTTTAAGGCAGGGGAAAAGCTGGCAGCGGCGGAGAAAACGGTTCTTTTGTGATAAGTACCTTTTAGATTTTTCATTCGTCGAAATGACGGAACAGGCGGTTATTCATAATGGATAACCGCCCAATAAACTGGAAGCTATCATTTTATTGCTGTAAGGTCTGCTCTTTCATAGCGATTATGCCCTGTAATTGTTTTTTATATTTCCAACTCTTGATTGCTTCCGCCAAAGATTTCCCTTTATTGTCCGCAAAAAAATCTCGAATATAAGCATTGTGCTCAAATTGCTTATCAATGTTTGTTTTTCTTTTTTTCTTATCCGCAAGGATTTGATAATAAGCTTCAACTGCTTCTCCATAAGTTTTTCCCGTATTGTTTTTTAACCATTTTTGAAAAGCTGCATTAAATGAAAAATCATTTCCGATATGCTCTCTAAAAAAAGCTCTATGCTTTTCCGAACATACAAGGTTCGCTTCAATTTTTGTATCTTTACTAATGATAGAACTATCGCCGCTTTTTTCTTTTTATTGGAGCAGCTAATACATTTTATACCTGTTTCCACGTTGACAAAACCATAGGAAGATGCTATTCTCAGATTACGAAACTTTGCGAAAATAATGCAGAAAAAGCAGAAAGGCAGAAAGGCAGGGAAAGTAGATGAGGCAACTATGGAAAATGGGGAAAAAGCTTTGCGCGCTGGCTGTGCTGGGTGTATTGCTGATTGGTTGTCTGGGCGCGTGCGGTGGGAAAAGTAACGACTGGCGCGCGAAGGATGTGCAGGTAATAGAGGATAATTACCGCACATGGTATGAGATTTTTGTGTATTCCTTTTGTGACAGCAACGGCGATGGAATCGGTGACTTGCAAGGAGTTGTTTCGAAACTTGACTACATTGCGGATATGGGGTTTAATGGTATCTGGCTGATGCCCATTATGCCCTCCAATACATACCATAAATACGATGTCAAGGATTACATGAGCATTGCGCCGGAGTATGGCACAATGGAGGATTTTGACAAGTTGGTGGAGGAATGTGATAAGCGGGGTATCAAGCTGATAATTGATTTGGTGCTCAACCATACTTCTTCCGCACATCCTTGGTTTACAGAAGCGTGCGATTATTTGGAAGGGCTGGGAGAGGGAGAAGAGCCCTCGGCAGATGCCTGTCCGTATTACGAATACTACAATTTTGTTAAGGGTGACCCCTCGTCTAATAACTGGTATCGGGTTGGAAATTCGGATTACTATTATGAGGGAGTGTTCTGGAGTGAAATGCCGGATGTCAATTTTGAGTCGCAGGCGCTCAGGGAAGAGTTTGAAGAGATTATGAAATTCTGGCTGGATAAGGGAGCCGGCGGTTTCAGACTTGACGCAGTAAAGGAGTTTTACAGCGGCGCCACAAGCAAAAACGTAGAAGTGCTCACATGGGTGAACGACTATGTCAAATCCGTAAAGCCGGATGCCTATATGGTGGGTGAGGCGTGGGATGGTCTTGCCACCTATGCGCAGTACTATGCCAGCGGCATCGACAGCTTTTTCGATTTTGAATTTGCGGATTATTCAGGCGTTATTACAAAGACCCTTACTTATAACGGGGAGAGCAACAGTGCGCAGGCATATGCCAAGGCGTTAGTCAGGGTGCAGAACGCCATACGGGAGTACAGGGAGGACGCTATCGATGCGCCGTTTTTTGTCAATCATGATTTGGCGAGAGGGGCGGGGAACCTGCGCTATGACGAGCGCAAGATTAAGATGGGAGCCGCATTGAATATTTTGATGAGCGGCAGCGCCTTTGTATATTATGGAGAAGAAATCGGCATGAGCGGCAGCGGAAAAGACGAAAACAAGCGGGCGCCTATGTACTGGTCGGCGGATGCTTCGGCAGAAGGCATGACAAGGGGGCCTCTTGACATGGAGCCGCAGGAAAATAAGTTTCCTTGTGCAGAGGAGCAGATAGAGAATCCGCAGTCTATATACAATTTCTTTAAGGATACGATTCTGCTGCGCAATCAAAATCCCGAGATAGCAAGGGGAACCGTGGAACGACTGGAAGAAATTACGGATATGGATATTGCAGCAATATCCAAAACTTACAATGGAACTACGATATACCTTATTTACAATTTATCAGAGACGGATGCAAAAGAGATAGTGCTGTCTGCGGAGAAGTACGGATATTCTGAGATTGCAGGATATTTGACGGCGGATGGAGGCGAGGTTACGCTGGAGGGAGATACGCTTACGATGCCTTCGTACAGTGTGGTGGTTTTGCGGTAATATTTGCAGAAAATGCGGAGCGGCCTTTGCACAAGGATTCTTTTTTGATATAAACAAAGCCGATGAACTGCGGAGAGATTTTGCAGCCGTCGGCTTTGTTGTTTTTTGCTGTGAATATGTATTGTAAAACAAAGGAAAACCGTTTACAATAGGGGAAAACAGCCATAATAAAAAGGATTGGGATATCAAAATCTCTGATTGGAGATTTTGATATCTGAATCTATAGAGAATTGTGAAATGGGGAAAGGAATATAAGATGCAGTATTTTATAGCGTTTTTGGAGGGCATTATCACCTTTGTTTCACCCTGTCTGCTGCCGATGCTGCCGGTATACATTTCTTATTTTGCGGGCGGAGAAAATAACAGGAAGCGGACACTTTTTAATGCCTTTGCATTTATTGCAGGATTTACGGTGGTTTTTCTGGCGCTGGGCGCTTTTGCGGGAACGGTGGGCGCCGCTTTGCAAAGGTATAAAACGGCGGTGAATTTGGTTACGGGCGGCATTGTAGTGATTTTTGGCCTCAATTTCAGCGGGATTTTGAAAATTGGGTTTTTAAACCGTACCAAAAAACTGGATGTGCAGGTAAAGCCGGAAAATATTGTTTCCACGTTTTTGTTTGGCATGATTTTTTCAATCGGCTGGACGCCCTGTGTTGGCGCATTTCTGGGCTCGGCGCTTATGCTGGCGTCGGAGCGGGGAACCATGGCGGAGGGACTTTTGATGCTTTTCTTGTACTCTATGGGACTTGGAATTCCTTTTTTAGCCAGTGCGCTGCTTTTGGACAGATTAAAAGAAACTTTTCGGTTTATCAAAAAAAATTATCTGTGGATTAACCGTATCTGCGGCGTCTTTCTTATTCTTGTAGGAATCAGTATGATGACAGGTCTGCTCGGCAGGCTGCTCGCCATACTAGGCGGCGCTGCGTAGGGCACTGCCGCCCGTGGAAACATAGAGAAGATGGTGCCGTAAAGGAGACAATGCCATAAAGAGACGGCGCCATGAGGGAGACAGTGCATAAAGAGATAGCACCATAAGGGAGACAGTACCATAAAGAGACGGCGCCATAAGGGAGACGTACAATAAAGAAAATAGAACAATGCTGGAAAGGCAGGAAATAAAATGAAGAAATATGGAAAATTGGCAGCCGGAATCCTTGTTTTGGCGCTGCTTTTGGGAGGGAGTGCCGCCCTTTACAGGAACCTTGCAGAAAAATATCGTCCCAATGCATTAAAAGAGGTTGATAAGGAAGAGGGACGGGAAGAAGGGAGTGAAGGAGAAGGCGGTGCAGGAATAACCGGCGGACAGGATGCCGGCAGCGTGACAGATGGAGAAAAGGACGGTGGAACGGCTGGCGGGGAGCAGGATAGCGGTGAAAAGGGCGGCGCGGCAGATGAAAGCATGAAGGCGCCCGATTTTACCGTGCGAAATGCGGCGGAGGAAGAGGTAAAACTCTCGGATTTTGCAGGTAAGCCTGTTATTTTGAATTTTTGGGCGAGCTGGTGCGGTCCCTGCAAGAGCGAGATGCCTTATTTTCAAAATATGTATGACACATATGGCGAGGATGTCGTTTTTATGATGGTAAATCTAACGGGTGGACGCGAAACAGTGGATACGGCTCTTGACTATATACAGGATGCGGAATATACTTTTCCTGTCTACTTTGATACGGAACAGGATGCGGCGTACGCTTACTATGTAAGTTCCATACCAGCCACCTATTTTATCGATGCAGAGGGGAATCTGGCGGCGTACGGCGTAGGCGCGCTGCAGGAGGAAAATATTCTGCAGGGGCTGGAGCTATTGGGAATTGACACAGAGTAATTTGACAAAATAAGCAAAGAGAGGGAATCAGATTTATGAGCAAGACAGAAGTGACAAAAGACATTCGTTATGTTGGGGTGGATGACAGGGAAATCGGTTTGTTTGAATCACAGTATATTGTGCCAAACGGCGTATCCTACAATTCTTATTTGATTATGGATGAGAAAATTGCGCTGATGGATACGGTGGATGCCAGAAAGACCGGTGAATGGCTGCTGCGTGTCAAGGAGGAGCTGGCGGGAAGCGCACCGGACTATCTTGTGATTTCTCACCTAGAGCCGGACCATGCCGGCAGCATTGCGGCAGTCATTTCCGAATATCCGAATATAAAGCTGGTGGGAAATGCGAAAACCTTTTCTATGCTGCCGCAGTTTTTTAAACTGGATACAGAGGACAAAAAAGTAGTGGTGGCGGAGGGAGAAACCTTGTCTTTGGGACGGCATACGCTGCAATTTTTTATGGCGCCCATGGTGCACTGGCCGGAGGTTATGGTGACCTATGAGCAGGCAGAAAAGGTACTGTTTTCTGCGGACGGATTTGGAAAGTTTGGCGCGCTTGACGTAGATGAGGACTGGGCGTGCGAGGCGAGGCGTTATTATTATAACATTGTGGGAAAATATGGGGCGATGGTGCAGGCGCTTTTGAAAAAGGCAGCAGCGCTGGATATACAGATAATTTGTCCCCTGCACGGGCCTGTGCTGAAAGAAAACCTCTCTTATTACATTGAAAAATATGATACATGGAGCAGCTATCGTCCCGAGGATAAGGGTGTGCTGGTTGCGTTCGCCTCTATTCATGGCAATACGGCACAGGCGGCAGCGGCGTTTGCCGCTATGCTGCGGGAAAATGGGGCTGCAAAGGTAGTGACGGCAGACCTTGCAAGAGAGGATATGGCAGAGGTTATCAAGGATGCCTTTCGGTATGACAGAACGGTGCTCTTTTGCGCGACCTATGACGGGGGGCTTTTCCCATGTATGGAAGACTTTTTGCATCATTTAAAGGCGAAAGCATTCCAGAAGAGAACGGTGGCGTTGGTGGAAAACGGCTCATGGGCGCCTATGGCGGCAAAGGGGATGCGTAAGCTTTTGGAAGAAATGAAGGATATCCGGATTTTAGAGCCGGTAGTGACGATTCGTTCCACCATGGACGAGCGGGTGGAAAAAGAGCTGCAGGAGCTGGCGAAGGCTGTGGGAAGCGCTGAGTAAATCAAAAATTTATATTTTTTCTATGGATTTTTTCTGAAAGGTGTAGTATAATGCTTTTCAGATATGCAGCTATAGTTCATCGGTAGAATGCTAGCTTCCCAAGCTGGAGAGACGGGTTCGATTCCCGCTAGCTGCTCTCGTATATAAGGCTTAGAAAACCGTGGTTTTTCTTTTAAAATGTGGGAAAGTCACGGTCTTTTAATTTGATTATACTATGGTAAAAAGTAAGGTACTTATTGAAAAGTATCGCCATCTGGAGAATATCGGCCTCCTGAATTCCGAGAGCAGACATTTCACTTGCAAAATAGTGCTGTAACTTATGAATCGAAAACTTTGTAATATTCAGGCTTCTTTGTGCTTTAAAAAGAAAACAAACTCTATTACCACACAGAATTCACCTGAGCCGGTTGAAATTTTATCAGGGTCGGAGAGAATCGGTATTTCCTGCTTTTTCTTTTCGCGGCTTGTGATGGCGAGACCGAGATTTTAGGTTAATTCATTTTCAATAATCCACTTAATATCTTCAATAGATTTATCTATATTAAAACGCCCATTACCAACAGGATAGTAAACTGAATAAAATTTATATTTAGTACCATTAATATCTTTTATAAAACACCTTTTTCTAACTTGTGAAACGGAAATTCTTTCATCTAATACAATAGAACTCACTTGATTACCAAATAAAATAATAACTTTAGGATTAATAATATTAAATTCTTGTTTCAAAAGCTGCAAATACTCTTTATAAACTGAATCTGGCAGTGCTCTGGCATCAATTTGAGTGCACTTTCCAAGATTCGTTAAAAAGTATTTATGTTTCCTCACATCCTCATAAACTTTTTCAGCAAATTCTTCTGTCCATTCAATGCCCTTTTTAGATTTTATATTAGAATATATTTCTTTATCTAATAAATCTAATTCAATAAATAAATCCCAAATGTTTTTTGTACCAATCCAAGGTGATTTCAAACCTTTCCAATCTTTTGATGAGGCAATATTTCGTCCTGTCGGATTCATAAATACAAAACATATATCAGGATTATTATCACAACCGCCATTATAAATGGAATCTAATTCTTTAGCACCATATTCTTTTTGAAGTTTATCATATTCTTTAGTTAAATCTTTTAAATCCATCTACTTTTCCTGATTTTCCTATCCGGCTTTAACAGCGCATAATAGCAGGCATCGCAAATTCCTTGATTAGTGCAATCAGAACTTCGCAGAGTTCCCTCATACTGCATTCCGCATTTTTGCATGACCTTGCCGGAATTGGCGTTTCTTGGGTCATGTCTTGCTTCAATTCGGTTTACATCTACCACGTCAAAAAGAAAGTTCATAACGGCATTCAGCGCTTCCGAGGTAATCCCTTTATGCCACCAGGTTCTTCCAATGCAGTAGCCGATATGTGCCATTGCGGTACTTTCTTTCATATCGACTACGGCAATATCGCCAATCGGTTCGTCCCCATTGTCTTTTAGGACGATAGCCCAATGATAATACGCTTCGCTGGAATACTGATTTACCCAATTGTTTATGACGTATTGGCTTACTTCCTTACTGGAATGCGTCGGCCATGTCAAAAATTTTGTGACTTCTTTGTCCGAAGCCCAGTTTTGATACATTGCCGCAGCATCTGTACTTGTATATCTTCTTAAAATCAGTCTGTCCGTTTCTAATCTTTGTGTTCCGCAATGCTTCATAAGTTTTTCCTTTCCTTTTGACATGAGATTCAGATAAGTTATTATTTTGCTGATTTAGATGCCTGTATTTATAATGGGAATTGAAAGATACATTTTTCTGTTTCGCCGTTATCCCGCATATCATTGTCTTCAGGTAATTTTGCAATTTCCAAAAGCTTGCCGCCCAGATATTCGCAAGTTTTTCGGGAAGCATAATTGTCAGGATTGCATGTAATAATCACATATCCTAAATTGTGCTTTCTTGCCAGTGAAAACAGTAACAGGCACGCTTTTTTGGCATAATGCTGCCCCCTGTATTTTTCCTCTACCCGATACCCAATATTTCCGCCATAGTACAATTTGTCATTGTGTCCGATACGCAAATCACAAGCGCCCACCTTTGTTCCGTCCTGTCTGCAAATCGCAAAGTGATATGCGGGAACCCAGCCCTTTTCGTCATTTCCGTCAACTGTTTCTTCCAACAGTAATTGTATTTCGTCATTCCGTAAAAACGTGGTATCAATAAACATGATTTTCCTCCGCAATTTTTTATTGATTTGATAGACAAAACCTACCTTATAAATTCCTATAAGTGTTTATTAAAAACGATAATAAATCCCAGCCACATAAAATCGCACGCTGAATGCCGCATAGCTGCAGACTTTTATCGCACCTACTGCGTAAATTGTAGGGAGCGAAAGCATGGTTTGCTTTTGCTCCCTGCTACTCTCACTTGCGCTATTTGCTCATGATGAGTGGTTGTTTACCTTTTAAAAAACTCGTCCTGTATTTTAATGGCTTTTTTTATTTCTTCTATGTTTTCGGCATTAAATGTAGGTATTGGAACAACTCCAAAACCGCACAGAAAGGCTTTTTTACCACTTTGCGTGATGCATTTATAGCCATGCGTACCATCACATTTGCCGCACCCAAAGCATTTAGCTTCATATCCCAACTTGTTCCAATAAGCAAGTCTTTCATCAATAGCATCTTGAAAAAGGCCATTATATTCCGAAAGTGCATAAAACTTTATTGCTATACAACGATAATCAGGGTTTGCGGTTATTTTTAATATTGTTCTTTTTAACTTAGAGTTAATAAAATCTACGTAGTCCTTGCGACTACCTTTAAGAACAGGCATATAACCTAATGAAATAGCATAGTTGGCAATTTCTTGATAACTTTCACGGTAATCTTCTGGCAAAGCCAATAGAATTGTATTTAATGCATTTTGCTGTTTTTCAGTCATCTTAATGATCCTTCCATTATATAAATCGTATAGCCGTCATAACTAATAACAATCGTATCTGAATCACATTTATTATACCACATTCTTACGAACTTGACTACAGATTTGAATGAGTACCCATTTTGGAAACCAGCAAAGGGTTTGGGATGCAACAAACTCCCGCTTCTTATTATAATTGTTTATATTTTCTCATAGAGATTGGGCGTCAAAAAAGCGTCAAACTATACTTTGTAATCACCGATATGGACATGTAAAAAATCGTATAAACGTAGAATTCATGCGGCTTTGTGGCGAGAGCAAGCCCCTGCCTTACGCAAACCATTCTACTATTTTTTAGACAAATTTTTCATCAATTTTGAAGCAGGGAATCCCAGATAGTCAACTGCGTTTCCTTCCATGATTTTTCTTTTTTCTCTGTTATTTTATCATTTTTTGTAATCCTGCCGCACAAAAGCGGAGAATTTACATCATATAAGCTGCAGTTTTGAGAAACGCTTTCTTCACTATGGTTTGCATAACAATATAGGCAGCCGTTTTTACAGGTATTGTATGTGCCTATATCGATGCTCTCCATACAGCCGCAGGCTTCTCTCTGATTCTTATCTTTTTTTGCCTGTATTTTGCATCCTGTAATTTTTTCGATTAATTCTTTGTCGATACAAGAATTGTGTTCTATTTTGCAGGAGGACAAATCGATGGTTTCCGCACAGCTTGCAATTTTTATATCATGATTTTGGGCAATAAAAGCAATTTCTTTTAAAAAGGAGCGTAAATCGTTTTCAGGAAGAGAAAAAGAGTGTAAGGTCTTCATGTTTTTTATATTTTTCATATAAATATCTACAAAACTAATAACGCATTTGGAGGTGCATCCATGCAATTCTTTTGCAATTTGCGCAAAGGCTTTTACATGATAGGCAGGACTATACTTATCGGTAAAAATAATAGGGTCGTATCTCCATATGACCCTTTCTTTGCCGATTTTGCGGGATAATGTCCGGAATGCCGGAATTATGATTTCTTTCTTGTGGGGTACATGAGGCTCTATGTCATTGCCATAACCGGTAAGCGTAAATTGAAAATAATAAGGGTAAGGCTCCAGTTCATGCAACCTTGCAAGCATTGGCTGTGGATTTTTGGTCCAAAAAACAATGCAGTCTATCACTTCTGGAGATAAGGTGATTTTGCTGATTTGATGTATGTTTATCGGATTGCGGACATATAAGTACCCTTCCTTTAGTCTGTCTAAAAACCATTCGGAATAATAATTGGGGATATCTGTTCTGCGGCTGACGCTTAAAATCATTTTATCCTCCATGCCGATGTTTTCCTTATCAGCGTTTTTTGTGAATCAATTTTATTGTAGCAGGAAAATGCAGATATTCCAATACTTTTTAGAATTTGTTCATTGGACTTTGACGGGCTTCTTGTGCTATAATTTTTCAAACATATATGAAAATATCCGGTGTGACGGATGTAGGCGGAGGTGCGTGATGGCACAGTTTACGCAGAGAGCGATAGCGGAGTCTTTGATAAAGCTTTTAAATGAGAGACCGCTGGATAAGATTACGATTAAGGATATTGTGGAGGACTGCGGCATCAACCGCAATACTTTTTATTATCATTTTGAGGACATTCCCAGTCTGGTAAAGCAGATACTGAATGCGGAAGCGGAGAAGGTGCTCCTGAAGCAGGAGGCGGTAGTTTCGTGGGAGGAGGGTTTTATTGAGGGAGCGCAGTTTGCCCTGCAGAATAAAAAAGTAGTGTATCATATTTACAATTCGGTACGGCGGGAAGAGGTAGAAAAGTACCTGTATCATGTTGCCGGAGATGTTATGCGGCAGTATGTGGAGGCGGCAGCGGCGGGCAGCAGGGCAAAGGAGGAGGACAAAAAACTGATTGCGGATTTTTATAAATCAGCGTTGGTGGGCATGACGCTGGACTGGCTGAACAGCGGCATGAAGTATGCGCCGGAGCCGCTTATCAGGCGGCTGGGTGTAATGCTAAAGGGTAATATAGAGGAAGCACTTAAGAGAGCGGAGAGCTGATTTGGGCATTTTGCTCCAAATGCACAAATTTCAGATAATCGGAAAGCGGTGTACGAATTTTGTACACCGCTCTTTTGTTGTCTGTTTGCAAGGGCGGCGGGGACGGATAGAATAAGGGGCAAAGGAGGCGAAGAACTTATGAATACTGCGAAAACCGTACGTTTTGCCAAAATAGGATACATTCTGGTATCAGCCGTATTCTGTGTGACGGGTATATTCCTGCTGTTTTACAGGAAGGTGTCAGCCGCTGCTTTGACGAATGCCTGCGGCGGTCTGCTGCTAGTGTGCGGCGCCGTCAAGCTGACGGGCTATTTTTCAAAAGATATATACCAGCTTGCTTTTCAGTTTGATTTTGCCATGGGATTGTTTGCGGCGGTCATCGGACTGTTTATGCTGGTAAAAGAAGGCGGAAGCCCGCATCGCTTTGAGCAGTTGTTTGGTATATTGATGCTGACGGACGGACTTTTAAAGCTGCAGACGGCGGTGGATGCAAAAAAGTTTGGCATAAAACCATGGTGGCTTATCGGAAGCCTTGCGCTGCTTGCCAGCATTGTGGGAGTTTGGCTTGTGTTCTATCCGGCTGTCCATGAAGAAAATATGGCGCTGGCAGCGGGCATCGCTTTTCTTTTAGACGGCGCGCTGAATCTGAGCATTGCGGTATGCGCGGTCAAATGCGGCAGTATACCAAATAGGAAAAAAGTTTTCATACGCGGCAGGCTTATATGATAAAGGAAGACCTGTGCGGGAAAGGAATGGAGGAGAAATGAAATTTGGAAAAGCGGTTGTAAAATACCGGATACCAATTCTGATTCTGGCGGTGCTTCTGTTGATACCCTCCGTTATCGGGATGGAAAGCACCAGAATCAATTATGACATGCTGACGTATCTGCCAAAGGACATCGATACGGTAACAGGGCAGGATATTTTGATGGAGGATTTTGGAAAGGGCGCATTTTCTTTTGTCATTGTGGAAGATATGAAGCCAAAGGAGGTGGCGGCGCTGAAGGCTTCCATCGAGGAAATCGACCATGTGGATACAGTGCTCTGGTATGACAGTCTGATGGATATGTCGGTGCCGATGGAAATCCTGCCGGATAAATATTATGAAGCGTTTAATGCGGGAAATGCAACGCTTTTGGCGGTCTTTTTTGATACATCCACTTCTGCGGATGATACGATGGAGGCTATCGGTAAAATCCGCAGCGTTGCCGGAAAGCAGTGCTTTATTGCCGGCATGTCCGCCATGGTGACGGATTTAAAGGATTTGTGCGAGAAGGAAGAGCCGCTCTATGTGGGACTGGCAGTTCTGCTTGCCTGTGTAGCGATGATGCTGTTTATGGATAACTGGATAATTCCTTTTGTGTTCCTGATAAGCATTGGCATGGCAATTTTGCTTAACATGGGAACCAACTATTTTCTGGGAGAAATTTCTTACTTGACAAAGGCGCTCTCCGCAGTACTACAGCTTGCCGTTACTATGGATTATTCGATTTTTTTATGGCACAGCTATGAGGAACAGAAACAGGATTGTCAGGACAATAAGACCGCCATGGCAGAGGCAATCAGCAAAACGATTTCCTCTGTGGTGGGAAGTTCGATTACCACGGTGGCAGGATTTATTGCACTTTGTTTTATGAGCTACACATTGGGCATGGATTTGGGCGTTGTAATGGCGAAGGGCGTTGTGCTTGGCGTTATCGGCTGCGTCACCACGCTTCCGGCAATGATACTGGCGCTCGATAAATTGTTGAACAAGACCCATCACAAGTCCCTGATACCGCAGGCGCAGCGTCTGTCCGGTTTTGTAACGGGAAAATTCTGGATATTTATTGCGCTGTTTTTAGTCATACTGGCGCCGGCGTATATTGGCTACAGTAAAACCAATCAAGAGGTTTATTATGATTTGGGCGACAGTCTGCCGAAGGATATGGAATATGTAATTGCCAATACAAAGCTGCAGGAGAGCTTTGGCGTAGGGGCGACGCATATGGTGCTGGTAAATGCGAGCGTGCCGGCGCAGGAGATACGGCAGATGCTTGCAGAAATGGAAGCCGTGGACGGCATCAAATATGCGCTGGGTATGGAGTCGGTGCTTGGCTCTCTGGTGCCGGAGGAAATGATTCCGCAGTCCATTAGCAGCGTGCTAAAAAGTGATAAATGGGAGCTTTTGCTGGTAAATTCCGAGTACAAGACGGCAAGCGACGAGGTAAATGCCCAGATTGCAGAGCTAAATGCTATTTTAAAAAAGTATGACCCGGCAGGTATGCTGATTGGAGAAGCGCCTTGTACGAAAGACCTGATTGAGATAACGGACGAGGATTTCAAGGTTGTCAATACAGTCTCTATCGCGGCAATTTTTATCATCATTGCGCTGGTGGAGAAAAGTATTACCTTGCCGTTTATCCTCGTGGCAGTGATTGAGTTTTCCATTTTTATCAATCTTGGAATGGCGCATTATCTGGGGACGTCACTTCCCTTTATCGCTCCCATCTGTATCAGTACGATTCAGCTCGGCGCGACAGTGGATTATGCCATTCTGATGACAACCCGTTACAAGAGTGAACGGTATGAGGGGCGGGACAAAAGGACGGCTGTGGGAAATGCGCTTAAGGTATCGGTGCCTTCCATTATCGTGAGCGCAATGGGGCTGTTTTCCGCAACCTTTGGCGTGGCGATTTACTCGGATGTGGATATTATCAGCGCATTGTGCAGCCTGATGGCAAGGGGCGCTATCATCAGTATGTGTAGTGTGATTCTGGTACTGCCGGCTATGTTTATGCTGTTTGATAAAGCGATTTGTGTGACAAGTATTGGATTTGTAAAAAGAGAAAGGAAGCGTAAAGTATATGTGGAATGTCAATAAAAAAATGGTAAAAATGAGTGCACTGATGCTGGCGGCAGTAGTAGCTGCCGGCGCGGCGGGAGTCAATGTATATGCGGCAAATGCAAATACTGCTGCAGACACGGATGTGAAGGACAAAATAACGGAAGGGGTAAAAAGCGTCTGGCAGCCGATTGGAGAAAAGGAAGGGGCAGATGCAGAAATCGTTTATGTGATTGCCGGAACGGACGGAGCGGTAGAGAAAATAATCATAAATGACGGAGAAGAACTGGTGGAAGAAGCCAAAGATACGGAAAATAGGCTGCCGCTTTCCATGAAAATCACTTATCTTTTGGACGGAAAAGAAATTGCAGAAGAAGAGCTTGGCGGAAAAAGCGGTCATGTAGTGATTCGTTGTGATTATACCGTAAATCAGTACGAAATGGCAGATGTACAGGGAAAGACCGAAAAAATATTTGTGCCGTTTGCGGTTGCCGCAGGTACAATCCTTGACGGGTCACGTTTTCAAAATGTGACAGTATCGTCAGGAAGAGTTATAGAGGATGGGAGTCGGTGTGTTGTGGTAGGAATTGCGTTTCCGGGGCTGAAAGAAGATCTGGCACTACAAGACAGACCCTCCGGTTATGTAGAAATAGAGGCAGATGTGACAAATTTTGAATTGGATGGTATTTATTCTATTGCTACAAATGAAATCTTTAGCAGCATCCATGTAGAGGATGACAGTGCCGTCGATGATTTGAAAGCGGCCATGGAGGAAATGACAGAAGGTATGACGGCGCTGATGGACGGTTCTTCTGCTTTGTATAGTGGGTTGGCGGAGCTTGATGCAAAATCCGGAGATTTTCAGAACGGCGTTTCCGCGCTGCAGGCGGGTGCTGTGCAGATGTTAGAGGGCTCTGCGGCATTGAAGGAAGGAGCAGACAGTCTGCGCGACGGTGCGGCGAGTCTGGCAAATGGCTTACAAACATTATCATCCAAAAACGACGAGCTGCGAAACGGTGCGGCACAGGTGTTTAATACGCTGCTGGCAGAAGCCAACAGACAGCTTGCTGCAAATGGCTTGAGCGTGCCCACGCTGACAATTGACAATTACAGTCAGGTTTTGGGCGGCATTTCCTCTTCCATGAGTCCTTCTTCTGTGGAAAGTCAGGTTTATGCGGCAGTTTATGACAAGGTTGCCGCAGAGGTAAAAGCAAATGAAGCGGCAATCAGAGCCGGCGTGACGCAGGAAGTAAGAAAACAGGTATTTGCAGGCGTTTTGCAGGCGGCGGGTTTAAGCGAAGACCAGTATCAGGCGATTGTGGCAGCAGGAGCTGCAGCGCCGGAGGAGCAGAAGCAGGCTGTTGCTGCAGTGGATAGCGCGGTAGAAGCACAGATGCAGAGCGAGCAGATAAAGCAGACAATAGAGGCAGGCGTAGCAGCGCAGGAAAAGCAGTTAATCGAGCAGAATATGCAGTCTCCCGATATTGTGAATAAAATAGCTGAGGAGACTGCAAATGCGACAGACCGTGTCAATGAAGGTGCCGGTAAAATTGCTGCCCTAAAAGCGCAGCTTGACAGCTATAATACCTTTTATCAGGGATTAATTGCATACACAAACGGCGTTTCACAGGCAGGAAATGGAGCGGCGCAGCTTCAGGCAGGCGCCGGACAGCTTGCTGAGGGTGCACAAACTCTTTATACAGGCGCCGCATCGCTGAAGGAAGGTATGGACAGTCTTGCAGAAGGCAGTGCTGCCATGAGGGATGGCATTTCCAGACTGAAGAAGGGCGCGATGGAACTAAGAGATGGTCTGACTACCTTTAACGAAGAAGGAATCAGCAGGCTGACGGAAGCTCTTGACGGTAATCTGGAAGAGCTGCTTTCCAGAATGCAGGCAATGACACAGGTTTCCAGAAACTATAACTCTTACACAGGCGAAAACAGCACGTCGGGTGGAAGCGTAAGGTTTATTTATAAAACGTCAGAAATCCGGTAAACAGGCAAAACAAAAGTATGGCTTTGACAAAAGTATACGGCTGATTCTTGCTATTTTCACTGTTCTATCGTAAAATTAAAAAAATGATTTTACGTATCAGCATATCCTTTTTGGAAAGATGCTGATGGAAAGGTGGAGCAGACATGGATATCAAAGAAAAAATCGAAGGAATTGTGGAAAAGGTCACCAGGGATAAGTCACTCATGGAGAAGTTTGAAAAGAATCCGACCAAAACAGTAGAAGATTTGATTGGCGTGGATTTGCCGGACGACATGGTAGAAAAGGTAGTAGAGGGAGTAAAAGGAAAGCTGTCCGCCGATAAGCTTTCCGGTGTTGCAAAGTCCATAAAAGGTTTGTTTTCATAGAGCGTTCCGCAACCGCCGCACCCAAGCATTATTTTGCTGGCGCGGCGGTTCTTTCGTGGATTCTATTGTTTATGACAATAGAAGACTCGCAAAGCATGGATTCTATTGTTTACAATTTTCCCACTATCGGATATACTTTTAATGAAATAAGGATTAGGATGCCGGAAGACGGAATGGAAAAGGAACGGAGGAATTGCCAATATGCAGGATTCCAAACAGAACCAACAGTCCGATTTTATGATAGAAAAAATTAAAGAACGACCTATCAATAAAAAAAAGCTGCTGCGCCGGACGGTGACGACCGCCGCCATGGCAGTGATTTTTGGATTGATTGCCTGTCTCACTTTTTTGATTTTAGAGCCGGTTTTCAGCAACTGGCTTTCTCCCGAGGAAAAGCCGCAGACAGTGGTGTTTCCTGAGGAGTCGGAGGAAATGAACCCGGAGGATATGCTGGTCGAGGAAGAGCCGCCCTCGCTGCAGGAAGCGGTAGAATCGGTGATTCTTGATAGGGAACAGATTCAAAAAATTCTGGAAAATATAAAGCTGGATGAGAAGCATTATATTCAGCTTTATAATGCGATGGCAGTTTATACGGCGTCGCTTTCCCGCTCCATGGTGACGGTTACCGGCGTAACCTCTGATGTGGACTGGCTGAACGATACCTATGAGAGTGAAGTACAGACTTATGGAGTGGTGGTGGAAAGCAACGGCAGGGAGTATTTAATCCTGACGGATCGGGATACCATAAAGCAGGCGGAAAATATTCTTGTGACTTTTTCTGACGGAACACAGGCAGAAGCTGTAATAAAGCAGGCGGACCGACAGACAGGGCTTGCGATTATTTCGGTGGAAATTGCTGATGTTTTGGAGGAGACGAGAGGAAAAGTGGAGAAGGCAACGCTGGGCTCCTCTAATATGCGCAATCCGGTGGGGATACCGGTGGTGGCGCTGGGCTGCCCCATGGGAGTGGTCGGCTCTGCGGGTTATGGCATGATTACGGCCTCAGGAAGCGTTTTGAATAAGGTTGACGCTAACTATAAGTTATTGACGACAGATATATACGGCAGCCCTGAGTCGGAGGGTGTGCTGTTTAATATGCAGGGGCAGATAGTCGGCATTATTACAAGCGACAGGATTTCCCCTGACATGAAAAATGCAGTGACTGCAATCGGTATTTCCGAGCTGAGAAAGCTGATAGAAAACATGTCAAACGGCAAGGAGCCTGCCTATATGGGAATCAGCGGCATGGATGTGACGCCGGAGGCAAATCAGGAAATGGGTGTGCCCTTTGGTGCGTATGTGCGGGAAGTCGATATGAATTCTCCTGCTATGCTGGGGGGCATTCAGCGTGGAGATGTGATAGTGGAAATTGATGACAGCAGCATTGAGAATTTCAACAATTATGCGGCAACCCTGCTCCGGTTAGAGGCAGGTGCGACGATAACGGTAACGGTGCAGAGGCTTTCCCAAAACAGTTATCGGGAGATGGAAATGGAAATTACGCTGGGTACGGTTGACTGAGGAAGCATATAATATCCGGCTTGCGTGGCTACGCACAAAATGCCTTGGCATGGAGGATAGTGTAAAAAATAAAAATTTTCATTACTATGTGTGTCTGGTAATACGAAAGGAATGCGTGATTAGAATGAAATATATCAAAGATTACAATGATGGTGACAGAATGTCGGATATTTATCTCTGTAAGCATAAGTTGTCGGCTATGACGAAAAATGGAAAGCCTTATGAAAATGTGATTTTACAGGATAAAACCGGCACCATCGATGCAAAAATATGGGAGCCTAACAGCGCCGGCATTGAAGATTATGACACGCTGGATTATATTGAGGTTTATGGAGAAGTACATAATTTTCAAGGTGCGCTTCAGGTCAATGTGCGGAGAATCCGTGTGTGCAGGGAGGGTGAATACGACCCTGCCGATTATCTGCCGGTCAGCAGCAAAGACAATGACGAGATGTACAGGGAGCTGTTAGAAATTGCGGATTCGATTAAGAATCCATGGATGCATCAGCTTTTAAGAGACTTTTTTGTGGAGGATGCTGCGTTTATCAAAAAATTCCGCAAATCTTCCGCGGCAAAAACCATGCATCACGGCTTTGTGGGCGGACTGTTAGAGCATACTTTGAGTGTGACGAAATTGTGCGATTATTTTTGCAGCACATATCCGCTTTTAAAGAGAGATTTGCTTTTGCCTGCCGCCATGTTTCACGATATTGGAAAAACAAAGGAGATTTCTCTTTTTCCCGAAAACGATTATACGGATGATGGGCAGCTTTTAGGACATATCGTAATAGGCTGCGAGATGCTTGCAGAAAAGATACGGCATATAGAGGGGTTCCCGCAGGTACTGGCGTCCGAACTGAAGCATTGTATTCTGGCGCACCATGGAGAATATGAGTACGGTTCCCCCAAAAAGCCGGCACTGATGGAGGCTTTGGCGCTGAATATGGCTGATAATACCGACGCCAAATTGGAAACCATGACGGAAATTTTCGGCGCTGCCACAGATACGGGATGGCTTGGTTACAATCGTTCCTTTGAATCAAATCTCAGGGCGACAAGGATGGAATGACAGGCGTTGGCTTTAACTGCCGCGGGATGCCGGTAAAAGCTGACATGGGGGAGTAGGTGTCAGAAAATAGCCAGAAATGGGGAAAAAATGGAGTTAAAAAAGAATAATAAGGTTGTTGTGACAATAGAAGATATGGGTGCGGAGGGGGAGGGCATAGGAAAAGCCGAAGGCTTTCCCCTGTTTATCAAAGATGCTATAATCGGTGATACGGTAGAAGCAAAAGTGATAAAAAGCAAGAAGCATTATGGTTACGCGAAATTAGAGAAGGTGCTGTCGCCTTCTCCTTTTCGTGTACAGCCTGTCTGCCGCTTTCACAGGCAGTGCGGCGGCTGTCAGCTTCAGGCGATGCGCTATGAGCGGCAGCTTTTATTTAAACAGGATAAGGTAAGGAACAATCTGCTGCGCATCGGCGGCTTTTCCGAAGCGGAAATAGACAGCGTGACGGAACCGATTGTAGATATGGAAGAGCCATTTCATTACCGCAACAAAGCGCAGTATCCCATTGGCGCAGATAAGGAAGGAAACCCTGTCGCAGGATTCTATGCCGGAAGAACTCATACCATTATTGCCAATACGGACTGTGCTTTAGGCAGGAAAGAAAATCAGGAGATACTGGAAACAATTCTTGCTTACATGCGGGAATTTCATGTGCCTCCCTATGATGAAAAGAGCGGGGAAGGACTGGTCCGCCATGTACTGATACGTACCGGCTTTGACAGTGGGGAGATTATGGTATGTCTGGTGTTAAATTACCGAAAAAAGACAGAGGAAAGGATGTCGGGCAAGAATGCAGCTTTTTCTCATGAGTCAAAGGTGTCTGGGAAAGCGTCTTTTGCTGCTGCTGTCTCATCCTATCTTCCGCATCAGGAGGAACTGCTGAAGCGGCTCTCTCAGATAAAAAATATGACAAGCGTGTCGATTAGTATCAACATAGAAAAAACCAATGTCATTATGGGAAAAGAAATCCATACGCTTTGGGGAAAAGAGTGCATTTCGGACAGCATACGAGTGCGGGATATGACGAAGGCTGATATGGCGTTTACCGGAGAAAAACTCGAATTTTCCATTTCCCCGCTTTCCTTTTATCAGGTAAATCCCTATCAGACGGAGAAGCTTTACAGTCTTGTTCTGCAATATGCAGGGCTGACGGGGCAGGAGACGGTCTGGGATTTGTACTGCGGAATCGGCACCATTTCTCTTTTCTTGGCAAGTCGTGCCAAACAGGTTTACGGCGTAGAAGTGATATCGCAGGCAATTACGGATGCCAGAGAAAATGCACGCCGCAACGATATTACAAACGCAGAATTCTTTGTAGGCAAAGCGGAGGAGGTGCTTCCTTCTTTTTATGACAGCTCTGACATTTTAAAAGCAGATTCCGCTATGCGCCACCCTGATGTTATCGTAGTAGACCCGCCCCGCAAAGGCTGCGACTCTGCCTGCCTTGCCACCATGCTCAAAATGGCACCCGGCCGTATTGTTTATGTAAGCTGCGACTCTGCTACGCTGGCGCGTGACTTGCGGATACTGTGCGATGGGGGGTATGAGCTTAGTAAGGTGAGGGCGGTGGACCAGTTTGGGGGGACGGTGCATGTGGAGACGGTTTGCTTACTCTCAAAGAAATGCCCAGTTTAAGCGGGGTTGAGGGCTATTTTTAAGGAAACATATCATAGAAATTTTAAGAATAAAAATGTGCATGAAAAAATAAATTGAATATATGCACAAGGGTGAAGTACCTTTTGGCGAGAAAATACATCTGCTTGCTAAAAGGTATTTTTTATATAAATTTGTACGCGGTAGAGTATAGATTGTACGCGGATAAATAATATTGAAAATGATTGATATTCGGCGCTTGACCGCTTATAATATAGGAGGAGTATTTTGTCGCTTTATAGAACAAAAATGGAGAGAAAATTTATGGAATTTATGACTGTAAAAGAAGCTGCCACAAAGTGGGGATTATCAGAGAGAAGACTTCAAACTATATGCAATGAAGGAATGATTCCGGGGGTTATAAAATTTGGGCGATCATGGGCAATTCCAGTAAATGCGCAAAAACCTGTTGATAAAAGAATTAAGTCGGGAAAGTACGTGAAGTCCTGATTTTGGGACATTTGTTATGGGATGTAAACAAAGTACAGGCAGAATATAGTTATAAAGATAAGTGTTTTTTGAATGCACAAATTGAAAAGTATGGCTCCAATCATTTGATGGATGTTCTATATACAGTATATTTGTTTAATATTAGTGAGCTATTACCAGAAATTTTGATCTCTATTAGTTCGTGCTTTACAAAAGCTATTAGAAATAATAAAGAACAGTTTGCAAAAGAGATAAAAGATTCACAAGTGATAGTTGATATGATTATCTTAAAATCCTTTATATTCTATAGCGATGAAATAAAAAAGGATGAGAAGCTGATTAATGCGTACGAGGACATACTATTAGCATTGACAGAAATAAGAAATGAGAAGGCTGCTGTACTATTAGATGAATTTCGAATTCATTGATTTGAGTTTGGATGATAGACAATTTAAAGGAGAAACGCACAATAAAAACTTGGAGGATGCTATGAAACAGGCGATTGTGAATTTTTGCAAGTCAATGGATACCGGATTGTTCTTGCTAGATATGCCGACCGGCTTTGGGAAAACATATAGTGTACTGGATTTTATGGTCGACAATTATGATGCGCCTGAATTCAAGGATAAGAAGATTTTCTTTGTTACAACCCTTAAGAAAAATTTGCCAGATAAAGAGTTGCGTGAACATTTTGCAAGGCGTGGTAAAGCAGATGATTATGATAAATATTGTTTGCGAATAGAAGCGAATGCAGATATGGTTGTGCAAAAATTGGACGAGCTATATCGTGCAAGAAAAATACCGCCGACAATTACCATGAAGCAAGAATTTAAAGATTTACATGGCTCTGTAAAATTATTAAACGAATACAGAGATAAAAAGCGTGAATTAAAAGGAACCAGTAAGGACATTATAAATGTTTTATGCAAGAGCGCAGAGGATGCAATTCGCAAGCAGCAGGAAGGTGCCTTTCGTAAGGTGATAGAAAGCGAGCTGAAGCAGTTCAGGACACCAAAGGAAAAGTTAAAGAATATTGCTAATAATCCTGATTATCATTGGATAGGAGAATTGTATCCAGCAGTATATACGAGAGAAAAACGGATATTTTTTATGTCTATGGACAAGTTTTTCTTGGGGAATACTACGATTATTGAGCCTACATATAGCTTTTACAATAATGATATTACAAAAAATGCAATTATTTTTATAGATGAGTTTGATGCAACAAGAGACAGGTTACTTAATCAGATTATAACAAGAGGCTTAGAAAATCATATTGATTATTTAGGTCTGTTTCATCGTGTATATGCATCTTTGAAGACTAGAGATTTTCCGGCAGAGCTTACTACTGCATCGAAGTTACAACAAACATATCTTGATGAACACAAAAACGCGAAAAATCCTATGGAAATTATAGAAAGATTTGGTGGTGTGTTTGATGAAACATATGACCGTTTTGCGATGCAATATAGCTTCAAAACAGAAGAAGATGGTAAGGGCGATAGAAGTCGTAATTTTATTTTCAATGACTTACAGTTTCATTCGGTATTTGAGGGAGAAAATGCTTTTATTGATATAGATACCGATATGAAGGCAAAACAGAACTGGTTGCGTTTTACAAAAAGAAGACCAACAGAGAAAGATGGTGGCGTATTAAGTTTGCTTGCCAGTGTTAAAGGCTGCTTGACTTATTTTCAGAACGGAGCTAGAAATCTTTCGTTTAATTATAAGCATCATAAGGATGAGGATAAAAGGCCGGGTGACGATGATTATACGTTTGAAAATGCAATTGAGTCAGTGCTGACAGAGTTTCATTTATCAAGAGAACAGATAAGGTATTTGAAGCCTATCGTAATGGGAGGCCAGGTAAAGTCGAAGAAAGATAAAAAAGACAGCAATGGAAAAATGTCGTTAAAGTATTTTGACCGCTCTGTCTATGATAGAGGATTTCGCTATTATGATTTTATAGATGATCCTAATCATAGTATGCGTTCGGAGATTCAGTTATTTGATTTTCAGGATTCACCAGAGCGTATTTTGCTTCACTTATCTGAAAAGGCCCAGATTATAGGCATTTCAGCTACAGCAACACTTGATACGGTTATTGGTAATTATGATTTGGAATATCTTCAAAGGATGTTGCAGGACAAATTTTATGTGATGCCAGAAGTAGATAAGTGTAGATTGCAGGAGTCTTTCCGGACGTTTGTAGCCAATTATGATAAAGTGAATATTCATGTGGAACCGGTTTGTTATAGTACGGATGATACAGCTGAATTAGCAGAGATATTTAACGGAAACGAAGCACTTATAAAGAAGTATGCGGAAAAATTATCAATATCATTTGAGCGCGTTGAATATGCAAAGAATAACTTTATTCGTGTTGTAAAGGTAATGAAGGCATTTATCTTAAATGATTCGGTTAAATCCTTCTTGTGTCTTAATAATAAATTGCCACAGGAGAATAAGGGGCTTTTTGATATTAAATTATTAGAGGAATTTGCAGACGCTATTATTAAGCTTTATGGTATCAAGGGATTAAAAGGTAAAGACCTGTTATATAGTATAAATAGTGAAGATTATGATGCTAAGCGTGCGGAGTTTATACAGAGATTGTCAAAGGGAGAAAAACTCTTTGTCATATCTTCCTATAATACAGTTGGTGCGGGACAAAATTTGCAATATAAAGCACCGGGGAATGCTACTATCGTGGCAGTTAATGATTACGATAGAGGAGATATGGAAAAAGACTTTGACTGCATATATCTTGAGAAGCCAACAAATCTTCTGGTGAATGTGGATAGCAAAAAGGGGATTGAAGCTGAGGATTTAATTCGTTTTGTATATCAGATGGAATTCTTGATGGAAAGAGGAGAAGTTTCTCGTAAAGATGGTATTGCGGTAATCAAAGATGCTTTTATATGTTTCAGCGGTGGCTATACTTTTTCAGGAAAAAAGGGAGAACCATATAAAACAGATTCCGTAAATAATTATGCGCTTCGAACATTAATACAGGCGGTAGGAAGAATATGTAGAACCGGTCTCAAGAATCCGGATATATATATTTATGTGGATAATACCATTCTAACAGATTACGATTTGTCTATTGTGGAACAACGAATGTTGAATCCTGAATTTGCGGAATTAGTTAAAGTGGGTAAAATATATTATAATGGTCAGGCAAATGAAAATTTGGATATTGCCGTAATGGAAAATCGTGCCGGAACATTAGCACTGAAGGCAATGCAGATTATAAATGAGCTGAAGCGCAATTGGACTGATGATAGCATAGACTATTGGAAAGCATTGCGTGAGCTATGTCTTATGAGGCCTACACTAAGCAGAAAAAACGTAGAACAGAATTCGCAATATCAGCTTGTATATATGTGTGCGCCGGGAGAAATTACAGCTTATTCTTATGAGCAAGAAGGAGACTATAATAAAAATATAAATATCAAGTTTGACGGTAGTCTTCCACAAAAGATGTCAGAGGATGAGGTGCATTTGAAAGAGATTATGCAAATCCCAGGAGTGAAAGCATTGTTTGAAAAGCATGGATATGCAACGAGCTTTGTTCCTAATGAGTTTATATTGACGCCACCTATGTTTAATAATATTTATAAAGGTGCCTTAGGCGAAGTTGTTGGTAAATATATTTTAGAACAATATGCAGGAGTAACGTTGCAGGAAATGCCGCCGGAGTTTTTTGAATTGTTTGATTATACCCTAGGTAATGGCGTGTATGTTGATTTCAAGTTATGGAAAGAAACCATGCTAATATCTGCGGAAGAAGAAAAGAAAAATGTCCTGGAAAAGCTAGATAAGTGTGGAGGAAAGAGAGCGGTAATAATCAATATTATGCTTGATCACAATATGCAAATTACGTCTAGTGATAGTGGTAGAATTATTGAGATACCATATTTATATCGGTTGGATAGAAAAGAAATAGGA
>ERZ778503.59-NODE-59-length-87680-cov-6.723994_pt1 | contig 87680 bp, 68 predicted proteins | sample MGYA00510047_ERZ778503 | MGnify/ENA primary metagenome ERZ778503 (study PRJEB29527, sample SAMN07138965) | mouse gut metagenome | material: feces | host: mouse | place: China:Nanjing | collected 2016-01-25 ... | reverse complement strand
TGGTTTCCTGCAGCCATCCTGCGGCCATGCCGGGCAGCATCATGCCGAGAGCCATGAAGCCTGTACAGATGGCATAGTGTGCGGTCTTGTGGCTGCCTTCCGAAAAATATATCAGGTAGAGCATATAGGCTGTGAATCCGAATCCGTAGCCGAACTGCTCGATGAACACGCATACATTTACCGTAAGCAGCGATGGAGCATCGGCGTAGCTGAGATATACGAATGTCAGGCAGGTGAGCGACATGGACCATGCCATTGGCCACAGCCATTTTTTCAGACCTCCGCGAGCGGCCATTATACCGCCGATTATGCCTCCGAGTGTAAGTCCGATTATGCCTACGGTTCCATAGACGAATCCGACCTGGCTTGTGCTGAGTCCGAGTCCGCCAATGTCGACCGGGTCGAGCAGGAAAGGATTGATAAGTTTCACGAGCTGAGCTTCAGGCAGGCGATAGAGCAGCATGAACGCGATGGCTACCCATATCTGCTTTTTGCGGAAGAAACTGCGGAAAGTGTCGAAGAATTCCTTGAATATGTCAGCGGCGCTGCGTCCGGAACTGTTGCGGGTGTCGGAGCCGGGACGTGGAAGCGCCCAGCTGTGGTAGGCTGCCACGGTGAAGAAGAATGCCGACAGTACGCCGAATACGACCATCCATGCCATCGGTATATTGCCTGAGGCTCCCTCGAATCCGGCTGATTTTGCGGCGCTGATCTTGTGGTCGATATTGTAGTAGAGATATGCCGTGCGGTTCCAGTTTGAACGGTCGAATACAAAGCGGGTAGAGAGCGCATTCTGTTCCAGTCGTATGCCCTGGTCGCCGTTTTTCTGGGTGAAATTGATGATAATCTGTTCGCCTTCGGCCGGCTGCCGGTTCAGGCGGAAACCGATTACGGTGAAGTTGTCGCCCGGTCCGGCGCCGCTTTTTGTTTCACGTTTTTCGCCGAATGTGTCGCGCACCCAGGCGGTGAATGCTCCGGGGCCGTCGGTATCCGTATCTGTTTTTGCCGACGGGCTTTGCGGAAGCTCGGCGGCGACGAAGCCGTTTTGCTCGTTGAGCAGGCGTACGGAGTCGCGCATCAGGGCGGCGTATTCGCGGAATGGTATTTCTTTACCGTTGAGGTTCACTGTCGAGGGTGCTGTTACGGCTACCTCGTGCACTTTTTGCGGGGTGAAAAACTGCATTTCTCCCTGCAGGCCGCTTTCGGCATCGTCGATTGCCTCAAGTACAGGTGCACTCCATTCGGCAGCAGGATTTGCGTTGACGTTTATATTCAGCGGTTCCAGTCCCGAGTTGCTTTCTATGGCTCCGGCGAGCACTACCAGAAGTCCCTGGCCTGCGACGGTGGCTATACGGTAGAATGTGGAGCGGATGCCGACGTAGAGCGATTGTTCGTGTTCGGTCAGAGCCAGCATGTAGAAGCCGTCGGCAGCTATGTCGTGGGTGGCGGAGGTGAAGCCTACAATCCAGAAGACTGCAAGGGTGAGCTGGAAGAACAAAGGCGCAGGAATGGTGAATGCGATACCGGCCAACGCGAATGCGATGATCCACTGCATCGACAGTGTCCACCAACGTTTTGTGCGTATGATGTCGACAAACGGACTCCAGAAAGGTTTTATTACCCATGGCAGATATAGCCAGCCGGTGTACAGGGCGATGTCGGTGTTGGATATGCCAAGGCGCTTGTACATGATGACCGATATAGTCATTACGGCCACGTATGGCAGGCCTTGGGCGAAGTAAAGCGTGGGAATCCATGCCCACGGGTTGCGTTTTGTCGTTTTTCCTTGCATGATTGGTTTTACGCTGGCTTTTGTGAATCAATATAGACGAGTCAGGTCGGCGCCGGGGAAGTAGTGGGCGAGTATTGCCTCATATCCGTAGCCTTGTTCTCCCATTACGGCCGCGCCGATCTGGCACAGACCCACGCCGTGCCCCCAGCCGGCGCCGTATAGAGTGAAGCTTTCGGGCAGCCCTTCGGAATCGGGTGCGCCGCGCTCGACCACAAAAGCGGAACTGTAAAGATGGCTTGGTGAAAGCGTGCGGCGGATTTCAAGTTCTTTGCCTATGACCATTGTGCGGCGGGTACCGACAATGCGCAGCCTGATTATGCGTCCCGACGTGCCGCGTTCGACGGGCTGAAGGTCGCGTATTTCGCCGAAATCTATTCCGGAGCGTTCGCGGACAAGCGCCGACAGTCCGGCTCTGCTGTAATTTACTTCCCAGCGGTAAAAATCGGTCGTTTCCTGGTCGTAGTTGTTTAGAACCTGTGATAATATTTTTTTGTCGTTTGTGTGGCAGAATGCGTCGGGACGGTGCATGATCCATTCTCGAGCGTTTTTTTCATCGCGCAGGTCGGGAAATTCGGCAGGATTGGTATTGTCGCGCCGTGCCACGAGGTAGGAGTGATGCTGTGGTTCCCAGCAGTTTTCGAATTCCTCGAATACGCCTCCACAGCATTTTGAGAAACGGGTGTCGCACAGACGTCCGTCGGCTGTCAGCGCCAGACCTCTTGTGGCGGCAATGGCTTCGGCCACCCGTGCCGTGCTCTGGCGGGTTACGCCCTGATAGCGTTGGCAATGGTCGTCGGCACATACGTCGAAGTTGAGATGGTCTTCACGGTCGTACCAACGGACACGCTCGCTATCGTTCTCGATCATTTCTGCGCCACAATTGTCGGCACCTGCGGCTATTTCCCTGTTCTTGACAATCTGTGCCAACAGCCAGCCGCGCGAGATGACTGCATGTGCCTTTAACAGTTCGAGAGATGCTGTGGCACTCATTTCCGAAGATATTACGCTAAGCAGGTAGTCTTCGACGGGCAGGATGTTTATCAAAGTTATGCGTCCGTTTTCGACTATTATCTTCAAGGAGCCTGAAAAGCGTTGGTTCTCACGACGTTCCCAGTGAAAGCCTACGCCGATCACTACGTCGGCGACTTCGAAAGTGCAAACTTGGCTTTCTGCCGGAGTCAGCATCACTTCGCGGTGTATTTCGCCCTGCCATACAACGCCTGTACCGTCGGGAGCGACTGAGAATGTCTGCGGCCCCTGCACTGCTGTACCTGAGGCGGAATCGGTATAGGCGGCTTCTAATGTCACATTGATCTCCGTTGCGGAGAGTATCCCAACGCTGACAGATGGTTGGCTGGCGAATTGAAGATTGTCGTGGAGCATATGGCTTATTTTATGTTTTTAGCGATTGTTTCTATAGAATTTCTGTCAAGGCAGACTTCGTCCAGTATGCCGAGCAGTATGTCCGGTGTGATTTTGTCGAAATCAGTACGTCGCGGAGTGATGAATACCCCGCCCATGTCGACGGATGCAGGGCTTAGCATTATGCACGATTCACCGTTGGTCCCGTAGCAGCTTGGGCGATGACGTCGGCGCGGCACTACAATAGTCCGTGTCTGTCCTTTGCCCTTTGTCTGGCACAGGATGTTCATCATCGGTTCTTTTTCACCTTCTACGAGGGGCATAGCCGAATATAGTCGTTCGAACATGGCGGCACCGGCTTCGGAGCTATGTGAGTCGATGATGAAACTGCGTACCGGAAGCGAGGTGCTGAGCGACAGGCTTGCTCCGGAATCACTTTGTAAAAAACTCAAATCGGACGCCTCGATGGCAGACGCCAGGGTCAGGAAGTCGGAATTGCCGCCTTGGAAGTGCATGTGGTCCGGGGCTGATGCACCGCAACGGGGGCCGTTGTAGAAAATTGTGTATGTATCGAGTTCCAGGGCCATACGCATCATATCAGCGATGCGGCCCGAAATGAGTTGTTCCGTATGTGTATTTGCCGGGATTGTGAGATGCCGCGGGAAAATCGGGAATGGGTTTACGAGCAGTTCGTAACGGCCGTCTATGTCAATGGATTCCTGTTCTGCCGGCCTGTTGGCGGCGCATAGGAAGCATGGACGTGCGGCAAGGGAGGCGGCGTCGACTTTGGCGCCGGAGGACACCGCACGCGCCGGATTGAACTGTACCTTTACGGGCATTCCGCCTATGTTGAATTCCTTTACCTCTACATTTTCGAGGGCGCGGTAGTTTGCGCGCGCAAGAGGCCATGCATTCAGTTGGCGTGCTATCAGGCTGTCGGCAACGGCCGATGTGATTCTGCTGTCCGTCATTTTTTTGCGTTCATTGCGCATCGGGCTGCGAGTTCCCAGGTGCGGATGCGGTCTTTGTAGAGGTTGTTGGCATTCATTTTTTCCACGTTCAGCGATGCGTCGGAGTTGTCTTCCCATCGCCGGCAGAAGTAGAGCACGTCGTAGATACGGCCTATACGGTTGCGGCGCGAGAATGCAAGTCCGAGGGCGTAATCTTCGCCGTAGGATGTGTTTGGCACACGGATACTGCGCAGCATAGGGGTGTAGAACGCGCGTGGAGCACCGAGTCCGTTGATGCGCAGGGCGTTGTTGCGCCCGTTGTCGGGTGTCCATTCCTTGTGGTCTATGACTCCCGGAGGTATGGGCTGCATATTGATGTCGGTGAGCATATAGCTGCCTACGACCATAGCGCAGTTCTGTGTGTAGAATGCGTCGACGATTTTGGCAAGAGTGTCAGGCCCGGAGTAAACGTCGTCGGAATCGAGCTGTACGGCGAATTTTCCGCAGGACGGATGATCGGTACCCATGTTCCAGCAACCGCCTATGCCGAGGTCGGTGCGAGAGGGACGTATGTGCACGACACGCGGGTCGTCGGCAAATTCGGCTATCGCCTCGGTGGTTCCGTCGGTGGAATGGTTGTCGATCACTATCACATTGAAGTCGAAGCCGGTCTGCTGGCTCAGTGCGCTACGTATGGCGTCGCGTATGGTGCGTACGCGGTTGCGCACCGGTATTATGACTGATGCTTCGCAAGGAAAGTCGCCTGCATCGAATCCTATTGTATCGAATTCGGGTTCAAGGTAGGCTCCAATGGCTTTCAGATGCGCAGTGCAGGCTTCTTCCATCTCGATCTGAACGCCTCGGTTCTTCGGGTCGACGTAGTCGAATATTTTTTCGCCGGAACGGCGGTTGTCGACTGTGACGTCGCTGTATAGATATTCGTTTACATGGACGATAGGCGCTATGCGGCTCAGACGCAGACGCAGGTCGTAAAATCCGGCTGACTTGTATTCGCGGTCGATTCCGGCCGCAGCTTTGCGGAAAGCGTTTGTGTCGAAGAAGAGCAGGGAGCCGAAATCGAAGTCGTCGCGCAGCGAGCCGGTCTGATAATCGATCACCGGCGCTTTGGTCTGGATGTTGTCGACCACCGTGTAATGGTCGGCGTATAGCATCCCGGCTCCGGTATCGTCTGCCAGGCGGATAAGACGCTCAAGGGCAAGGTAGCCCGGTTCGAGGGTGTTCGTCTTTGTGTATAAAAGTATGTGTTTTGCGTCAGCGGCATCGGCAATTTTCCGCATTGTGGCGGAGGAATTCATGGAGTCTATGTAGATGATGTCGCTTCCGGCAGGTGCGCATGCCGCAGGTTCGGTGGACAGCAGTGTGATTTTTATATCGCATGCTTTGTCGGCACGCAGGCTATCCACGGTGTTTTTAATCTGGGCTTCGTCGGAACAGGGTATGAAGCAGTGGATGGAGCTATTCATTGTTATATTGTGTTTTTATATTGTTTCGTTTAACGGCGCTTTTTTGCGCTTTTTCGTCCGCGCTTTTTTGCGGTGGCAGTCTTTTGTGGCAGCGGAGCTTTGACTCGGCTGATTGATTTGTCGCCGAAGAATGTCAGTATCTGGCTGATCAGTGCAGCACGTTCGTCGGTGTCAAGAACACATTCGAAGGGGAATCCGAGTATTACGGTTCTGTAGCCGGAGCCATTGAATGCCGTGGCTGCCACAAGATTGTTTTCTCCGTAGCGCATCAGGGTCGCCCCGTTTTCGCTGTCGGAAGCGTAGAAAGAGTCGGGACTTTCAACTGCATAGCAGTCTTCGTAGAGATTGTTGCTGAAGCGGTAAGTTCCGCTTCCGAAAGCTTTGAACGGTGTAGGAACCTGATATGCCTCGCCTCCGGTGGAAGCCTGGCCTACACGCCACACATATCCGAGCACGTTGCGGGCAAAATTCTTGTCGGCTTCGGCTACTTCGGGTGAGCTGTAAGGATTGTCCCAGATGTCGGTTGCTACGTATGCGCCGCTGACGAATATGTCGCCGCCGGAGTCGGTATGTGCTTTTATTCTGGTCTGTAGTTCGGTCGGAAAAGCTTTATAACGGGTACCGTAGGTTCCGCGACCGGGTTTGTATTCTTTCTGTTTGCCGAGAATGAGGTCGACTATTCGCGGTGCGCCGGCTCCGGGTGCGTTGCAGAATGCCTCGACACTTGAGGAGATGAACGGATGTCCGGCTGCGGCTATAGCTTCACCGTGGCGATATACGAAGTCGAAGGTGTTGCCGGGGATGACTCGTGTTTCAAAATCGGCACGGGATGCGCCGAATCCTGCCGCGTCGTCGTCCATCCATGGGATGTGGCGCCGGAATTCAAACTGGCTGCCTATGAATGATATGTCCTGCATGTATGGCACACCGTGGTCGCGCGCGTCGTAGAATCCGGCTATTTCTCCCGAATCGAAACGGTCGGGAGCGCTGACACGGGTGAATCCGTTGACAATCAGAACGGGTTCGCCGCTGCCGGCCCGGCTTAGCGCAAGGATTTCGGACGGGAAAGCGCGGCCGCCGTCGTTGGCGGCTATTATGCGGTAGGAATGTATCAGTTTGTCGTCGACTGTTACGTCGTAATATGGTTCGGAAGTACGCGCTATTTCTCGGAAACCGCCGGCAGGACTGCCTATGCGTTCTTCGACTATGTAATAGTCCGGGGTGGCGCTTGGCTCAAGGCTGTCGGCGCGTTCTTTCCAGCTAAGGCGAAATAGCCCGGAATTTTCTGTGGCGCTTATGGCGAAGCTGCGCACCGGTAGCGGCTGTACCACATAGGGACGGCCGTCGCGTGCCGCCAGAAAGCGCAGCATTCCTTTGTAGATGGCGCGTGATACGGTGAAACGGAACGCGGGGTCGAGTCCGTAGGCCATGTCCGCGAAATTCTGATGCGACAGCAATTCGAGAAGCATGGCCGGAACTTCGGGAATACGTGCTTCGGCATAGCTTTTGTCCCACATGCCGCGCCTTGCCCAGTCGGGTTCGAAAGTCGCGCGGATATCTTCTGTGATCGATGTCATTACAAGATCGGTCAGGTCGCGTGATGCCATGCGGTCTGTGCCTCCTGCTGTTTTCTTTCCTTCAGTGCAGTATATTCCGAGTGTGCCTATTATGGAATCGTTCATCGTGGTTCCGGCATCGGTGTGGAACGCGAAGCTCAGGTCGATCGGAATGTTAAGGCCTTTGGCTTTAGTGAGTACGGAAGAACCTCCTGCAAGCCAATTGACCCACAGGCCTCGCGAACGGTAGTCGTCGCCGTAGTCGCTGACATTGTCGCTTTCGGTATACACACTGTCGGGAGCGCCGGCCCATTGGAGAAAGTAGCGGGCAGCTTCGGTGAAACGCGGGTATCCGGAACGTATGTGGCTGTAATCCACGCCCGGACGTTTCGGCTCTTTGACGATGCGCCCTACGTTTCCGTAGCCTCCGCCGATTTTTATGCCGTCGGCACATACTACGGCCTTGTTGTCGATTCCTTCGTTGCTGAGTTCCACTATAGAGGAACTGCCGGCGCGCAGGGGGAAATGTCCCAGATATATCCACGTTCCTCCTCCCATCTGTTGGTTGACGGTGAAGTCGTGCGGACCGTTGGCGGCATTCACGCGATAGTGTGCGGCGTTGGTGTTGTCCGGCAGGGCGGCATAACTGATATATATGGCGTATGTACCGTCCTCGGGGATATCAGCGCTCCAGACGGCAGTAGCGTCGGCGCGGTCTGTTTCGCCTGAAAGGCGGACTGTGCGGGCCGTTCCTGCGCGGAAAGGATTGTCGCCTTCGTGAAGTTCCTCTTTCAAATGGGCGAAAGCGGCTACGCCGGCATCGCTCCATTCACGAGAACCTTGCGACTCGTCATAAAAACCGGAGGCGAGGCCGCCGTCGTTGTCGATTATTATTTCAGTGGTGTTCACATCGCGTTCACGCGGACTCATCACGTATGCTCCGGCATTCTCAAGCATGGGCATAAGGAAAGGTATCACGTAGCTTTGCGTATAGAGGTCTTCCACAGTTTGGAATATGCGTGCGCGCTGCCATTCCCAGCGGTTGAGTTTCGGTTCAAAATACCATCCGTGACTTTGCCATAGGGCTATGTTTGTTCCGTCAAGACCGGCAGGAGCGGCAGCTGAGTTGTGCCGCACTATGAACGGATGTTTTTCAGTCGGCCGTTTTATTTTTTTAGGGGCGAAAAGCACCAGATCGGATAGGTCGTGCCCGTCGGCTATGATTTTAAGCTTATATCCTGCATATTCGCTGCCAAGTGAGTCGAGGCATGCTTTTTTTAGAGCGTCGAGCTTTTCCGATGTCAGAGTAAGATAGCTTGCTTCGTTGCTGCAACGCAGGGTCACGGTTCGTGTCTTTGGATCGGAGCTTGCTTTTTTTATTGTAACCGCTTTGAATCCGCTTACCCCGGGACGAAATTCTTCGAAAGCCAGAGCTGCTTTTTTTACGAGGTGGTTTGGCACGGCCGCACTGTCGGCCGCAAAGATTCCGCCGGCAATCATCGTGACGGCGAGGATGTGGCGGAGATATTTGAATTTCATGTTTTTAGTTTGACAGTCGCTTTGTCCTCGTTTATTGCAAAGCTTATCCCACAAAATTAGTGCATTTTTTAATTTTTATAGCGTTGCGATTAAAAAGTTTTTGCGAATAAAGCTATTTTATGAATCGGTGACATATTTTAACGATAAAATCGAGTCCAAAATTATTACGGTGTCCGGGTGCGCTATAAAATCAGCGGTGGAAATACAGTCGTTTTACGCGTGGTGAAACCGATGTGAGTATTTCGTAAGGAATGGTGTCGAGTACTTCGGCCTGACGCTCTACGGGCATGGATTGGCCGAATATCTCTACGCGGTCGCCTACCTGCACGCCGGCGGCATCGGTGACGTCGACCATACAGAGGTCCATGCAGATGTTTCCTATTGTGGGGCATTCAGTTCCGCGAACGACAAAAGATGATGCTCCGCGTCCCATGTGTCGGTTTATGCCGTCGGCATAGCCCAGCGGAACGGTAGCTATTATGCTGTCGCGGGAAGTTACACCACGGCATCCGTATCCTATCGGAGTCCCGGCAGGCCAGTGCTTGAGTGATATGATTACGGACGACAGTCGGGCCACCGGACGCAGGTTGCGGCGTTCGTCCTCGCCGCCATAGGGTGATATTCCGTATAGGCCGATTCCGAGCCGTACCATATCGTAGCGGCCGCTGCCGGCAAAGCGGGTGATGCCGGCGGTGTTGAGGTAGTGGTGCAGGAAACTGTGGCCGAGTCGTTTTTCGAATCGATCTGCGATACGTGAGTACATGTCGATCTGTCCGCGGGTGTATCCGTCCATATCAAGACAGTCGGCTGTGGCAAGATGGGTGAATACGGATGATACTCTGATGTTTTGCTGTCGGAGCAGTATGTCGGCAACGTTGTCTATGTCGGACTCAAGAAAGCCCACACGATGCATGCCAGTGTCGAATTTGATATGTACCGGATAGTCGTGTGCGCCGAATCGTCCGGCTTCGGTGATAAGCCGTTCGAGTTCGTCGGTGGAGAATACGGTGGGTTCCAGATTGTAGGCGAACAGCGAGCGGTAGCGGTTGGTGACCGGATTGAGTATGATGACCGGCATGGTGATACCGGCCCGGCGGAGTGCCACGCCTTCGTCGACTACGGCTACAGCCAGATATGTAGCGCCTTGGCTTTGCAGTGTCTTTGCCACTTCAAGCGACCCCATGCCATAAGCTGATGCTTTGACCATGGCAACCATTTTTGTGCCTGCCGGAAGTTGGCGGCGGTAGTAATTGTAGTTGTGTACGAGAGCGTCGAGGTCGACTTCGACTGTGGAATCATGTGCCGCGTTTTCGAGAGAGTTGCGTATCAGTTCGAAATTATCTTCAGGTCGCCCTTTGAGCAGGATTAATTTGTCGCTGAAATATTCAGCCGGGTATTTTTCCATGAACCCGGCGGCGTCGGCGATGAAATCACAGAATCCGGGACAGCCTGATGACAATGCTGAGGATACCGATTTGATTTCGCGGCCTATCGCTATCACATGTGCTATTCCGAAACGTCGTGCCATGTCGAGCGCTTCGCGGTAAAGCTCGGTAACGGCGGCGGTGTCCATGGGGCGGTGAAGCAGGTCGCCGAGAATAAGCAGCGGAGAGTGGGTGGCTGTGTGACGGCGTCGTGTGAAATCGAGCGCATCGTGCAGCGAGCGTAGATCGGCGGTGAAATTGTCGTAGACGATGATATTGTTGCCGGCCGATGCGTCGACATCGATACGCGTCGATACGTGGGGCACGCGTCCGAGCATTTCATGCGCCTTGAAACCGTGGCCGAGGGCAGACAGTGCTTCTAAAGCTTCGGCGTGTAGCACTGTAGGCGTGTTTTCGCCACAGACCGACAGATTTACAGGCCGCAATGTCTGTTGTGCGGGATCGGCCATTTCGGCGAGCAGGCGTCCTGTTTCAGGATCGGAACTGTCGTAGATTATTGTGCGGCAATGGCGTACAAGCTCTATCTTTTCCCGTATTTTGTCGGAGTGAGAGTTGAAATTGATGTCGTGTTCGTCTGTTATCGGGGTGATTATGCCGACATCTGCGCCGAGGAGCAGAGGGTGGAGCCGTGAGGATTGCCCCGGACCGTCGATTCCGGCCTCGATTATCATTACATCGGCCGCTTTGTCACCGGCTGTCATGTCCCAGACAGCCAGAGATACACCAAGTCCGGAATTCCAGCTGCGAGGACTGCGCCGCGCATCGCATACCTGGATGAGTGACATGTACAGCAGCTCCTTGACGCTTGTTTTGCCGTAGCTTCCGGTGACAATGACGCGTCGGGCGCTTTTCCCATGATTTTCCAGACGATATAGCGCTATGCTGCGCAGGGCTTCCGGCATGGAGCTGACAAGCAGAAAAAAAGCTTCGTCCATGAATGCGGCATCATCGGGAAGTTCGTCGACGATGAATGTGCGTACACCGCGCAGATACATATCACGGATGTATCGTCGTCCGTCGTTCACCTCGGTTCGTATTGCCGCGAAGATGGTAGACGGTGCGTCGTAGAGCGATCGGCTGTCGGTGATAAGTTGTGTCAGATGCGGGACGGCATCTCCACAGGTGTTCTCCGGAGCATAGAAGGCGGAGAGCAATCCGCCAGCTGAAAGAATCCGGCGCAGGGTGTCGGGTGATATGCTGTTCATGTCGGTGAACGTGATCAGGGTTCAAGAATAGGACGGTGTGCTTCGTGCCGGGAGCGGGCACGGCATGCCATTGCCTCCGCGAGGGTATTGCGGTCGAAATATGCCTCGGAGAAGCGTTCGTATATATAGTCGACGGCTGTTTCCGACGGGTGTTTCATGTCGGCGGCATAGAAACGGTAGTCGCGGAGGTCGTCGTTCATTATTTCAAAAGCCGGGAAATAGTCGCAGCATACGGCCAGTGCGTCGACGGCAAGATGAAGGGTTGCTTTGCTGATGGTGTTTCCGTGGAGTCCGTCGGCAAGGTGTCTTATCGGGCTTATAGTCAGAAGAATCCTATCAACGCCGCTTTCTGCCCGTAAACGTGTGGCGAGCCGTTGCCAGCATTCTGTGATCTCATCGATGCCGAGTCGCCGGCGGATGAAACATGAGGCCGGAAATTTGTGGCAGTTTCCTACGGGGCGTCCGTCGTTGGCAAAGGAAAATATATATGCTGTCCCGAATGTAGCGATTAGAGTTGCACCGGGTTTCTCAATGGTTCTTTGCAGCGTTTCCAGACTGTTGTTGGCTTTCGTGATGACTTCTTCGGCTTTGTCGGAGCTGAATGCTGTGGAATAGTCCAGACAGTGAAATCCACGTGGACCGGGGGTAAGATCGGCGGCGGTGTATGGCCGGCGGTCGAGCACCCGAAGTAGCGGTACGGCTATCGACATTGGGTTGTAGAGTGCGCCGAACGGGTTGGCAGTCACATCGAATCCGTCGGCGGCAAGCCGTGCACCTATATTGTCGGTGAAGCACGAGCCGAGCATGACCACCGGTCGGTTATGGTCGAAGCGCAAATCGCTGCGCAATGGTTCTATTTCTGTACGGAAACGCATGTCGTTTTTACTCAGAACATCCGGTAGTCGATGGAGAGTACCTGGAACTCGGTGCGACGGTTGATCTGGTCGGCGACTTCCCGGTCGGCTTCGGGAAGCGCAAGGATGTACTCTTCGGTCAGTACGTCGTCTTCCTTGAACTGCGGGTATTCTCGTGCGAGTTTTTTTGTGATTGTCTTGGGGCGAGATTCCCCATAGCCTTGCGATTGCAGCCTGTCGGCCGATATTCCAACGGATATAAGATAGTCGATGACCGAGCGTGCGCGGCGCGCCGACAGGTCGAGGTTGTATTCGTCGCTTCCTTTGCGGTCGGTGTGCGAGGCCATTTCTATTGTCACGTTAGGATTGTCGCGCAGCACCTGTGCCATCTCGTCGAGTGCCGTTTTTGATTCGGGACGTAGTGTGGCTTTGTCGAAGTCGTAGAATATATTGTCGATTACCACCGGTTTGGTTATTGACGCCAGGATGAAATCGACTCCATATTCGGCGTCTTCCTCGGCGGTGTCGGATGTGAATTCCTGCTTGGCGTTTAGGAAGCCTTTGGCGCCGGCGAGCATGACGTAGCTTACTCCGCGGTCCAGCGGGAAAGAGAAAGAACCGTCGTTGCGGGCCACCTGTTTCTGGTTCGAGCCGTCGTTGCCGACTATGCGTATCACGGCATTCGGAACAGGCTCTTCGTCGCGGTCGAGTACCCAGCCTGAAATCTGTATCTTCAGTTCCGGCAGTTCGAAGGAATAGATATGGTCATAGCCGCGGTTGTCGCCGCGGTTGGAAGTGAAAAATCCGCTTTCGCCTTCGCCGAAAGTGATGCCGTAGTCGTCGGCCGGAGAATTGACAGGCGTACCCATGTTGCTTACGTTCCATCCGCCCGACGGTGTCATCTCGGCGCGGAAAATGTCGAGGCCGCCGTAGCCGGGGTGGCCGTTGGAGGCGAAATAGAGCACCGAATCGCTGCGGAACGACGGGAACATCTCGTCGCCGGGTGTGTTGATCCATTCTCCGAGATTTTCAAGCGAGCCTTGGCGTTCGCGCAGATTTATGCGCCATATATCGCGGCCTCCTATGCCTCCGGGCATGTCGGAGGTGAAGTATAGCCATTGTCCGTCGGGCGACACGGCGGGATGTCCGTGGCTTGATATGGTGTCGGCGCTGATCTCGAATTTCACCGGTGCGCTCCATTTTGCATCGGAGCGCTGGGAGGTATATATTTCGACTCCGGTATGAGCGTTAGGCTCGCGACGGGCTTTGGTGAGGTACATAGTCTGTCCGTCGGGAGTGAATGACATTATGCCTTCGTCGAGTTCGCTGTTGAGTTCTCCTTCGACAGGTTCGGGGCGTTTCCACTGTCCCTGTTCGTCCTTGGCCGAGAACCAGATGTCACCGTTTTTCATGCCGGTTATCTCGCTACGCTTGTTGCCGGATACTTTTTCGTTGGTTGTAGTGAAATATATCTGGTCGAGCGAGCGGTCGAGAAACATCGGTGCGAAGTCGGCGCGCCGAGAGTTGAACAGTTTCGAGTTTTTGACCACGTAGCGTGTCGCGCCTTTCTTTTCCATAGCCATGCGTGCGCCTATCAGACCGTTCTGTGCCAACTTGTCGTCGGGACGCCATGCCAGATAGTCGGAGTACGCTTTGACGGCGGGCGCATACTTGCCTTCGGCATGCAGCATCTGCGCCAGGTGCAGATAGAGGGTGGAATCGGGGTAGCCGTAGCGTGCGGCGTTTTGATAAGCTGCCGATGCACGCGCGAACTGGTTCAGACGTCTGTGGCATTCAGCCATCTTCCAGGCCACTTCGCCGCGTTGCGGACGCTCTTCGCGTTTGGTGAGCTTGTTGTAGATTTTACGGTATGTCTTGGCTGCGTCGAAGTATTCCCCGCGCTCCATCTGTTCGTTGGCTGTGGAGAGTTTGGCTCCGCGGCATCCGGACAATAACAGGCTTGCCGCGACAATTGCTGCTGCGACAACGAGTTTGCCGAGTGATGATTTCGGATTCATTGACATGCACATTATTATATAATGTAAACGCGGCGGCGGGGCGCTTATTGTGGCGGTAAAAGAAAAGCGCCGGCCATTGTGGGGGGCGGCGCTTCGCTATCCGGAAAAGCCCGGACCGGCTTATTTGCTTGCGATGGAGTCGGACACGGTCAGACGGGCACGACCTTTTGCGCGGCGACGGGCAAGAACCTTGCGACCGTCGGGTGTGGACATTCTTTCACGGAAACCGTGCTTGTTAACTCTTTTGCGGTTAGAGGGTTGAAATGTTCTTTTCATTGCCTATGTTGTTTTTTGTTTATTATTCATCAATTCGGAGTGCAAAGATAATAAAAAACTTTTGACTTCGCAAAAATAAATTGTTAGTCGATTGCGTTTTCCGTCCGTTTATATCCGGCCAGCTACGCAAGCTTCGTTAGGTCGAGCCATACCGTAAGGGGCAAAAGGCGCTCTAAACTTTAAACTCTAAACTTTAACCCCCTAAACTCTAAAGCGGAGCTGTGTTTTATTTGCCGAAGATGTGGCGGTAGCGGTGGAGGAGATTGAGGAAGCGGAGGTCGTCGCGCAGAGGGGCGACGTTCACGAGTCCGTCGGTATTGTCGGCCCAGTCGTGGTAGTTTGCATAGCCGAGCTTCAGCGATTCCTCGGCGCAACGCATGGCGCGCTCGGTGTTGCCCGAACGAGCGAAGAAGCAGGCGCCGTAGTAGTGCAGCAGCCCGTCGGAGTCGGTAACGGTGTCGAGAATATTGTCCATCCATCGTGTGGCCTGACTGTCGTTGCCGAGGAAGAGCAGGGCGAAGCCGCGCAGCGAGCGCACGTTGTCCATGTAGAAGTGATCCATGTCGGTCACTTTTTCATATTGGCCCTCGGCTTGTTTTGCCTTGTCCTGGAATGTGGCCATAACCCATCCGCGTAGCAGGTAGTACTGCGGAGCTTCGGCGTCGGTAAGAGTCGCTTCGGCCAAGAGGACTGAAGCTTCGTCGTAGTTTTCTTTGGCTACGTAGCACAATGCCATTTCGGCCAGAGCCGGGCAGGAGTTACGGTCTATTGCAAGACCTTTGGCTGCGGCTTCAACAGCCTGATCGGTGCGGTCGAGTGCACGCAGTATGCGGGAGCGCAGGACGTAGTAGGATGCGACGTTGCGTGTCATGCCCAAGGCATAGTCAATGTCGTCGAGAGCCTGTGTATAGTCACCCAATGCGAATCGGCATTCTGCCAGAGATGCGTGCAGGCCATGGTATTTGTAGAGGTTCTCGTCGATGATGTAGCGGTAGTCGTCGATGGCGGCCAGATAATTGTAGTGGGCCTGGGCGATGACGGCGCGTATGTAGCGGAACATGCCAACGGTGGGTGCTTGTCCTATGGCGTTTGTCAGGCCGTTCATTGTTGCGGCGTAGTTGGTGTTGCCGTAGTCGACAAGCTCGTTGAGCGCTTTTGTGTGCTTGTTGTCGCTGCTCAGGGCGAGTATAAGGTCGTCGACGGCACCGTTGTGGTCGCCCATCTGTTTGCGCACGGATGCGCGGCGGACGTAAAGTTCGGCATTGTTGGGATCGAAATTCACGGCCTGTGCGAGGTAGTCGTTGGCCATTCCGAGATTGTTCTGCTGTACGGCTACGCGTGCCAGACCTATGTAGGCTTCAGGGCTGCGGGGATTGATGCGTTGCAGGCGCTGGTAGTCCTCTTTTGCGTCTTCGTAGCGGCCGAGCGAATATTCGGTATTGGCTTTCTGATGTACGACAAGCGGCGATGTGGGGTCGAGGGCGAAAGCCGAGCTGTAGTCGTTGAGTGCCTCGTTGAGGTGCTTTGTCTGGTCGTTGATGCCGGCGCGGAGCACGTATGCGCGGAATCTTGCGTCTTTCTCGGACTCTGGGATGTATTCCAGAGCCTTGTTGACGTCGGCCAGAGCACGGATGTATTCGTTGTGACGGTAGTATTCGTTGGCTCGCAGGAGATATACTTCATAGTCCTGCGGATTTTCCCGCAGCTGGTCGGCATAGACGGCCAGCACGGCTTGTGTGACCGGATTGCTTAACTCTTGTGACTGGGCTACGGCATTGTGAGCCTGAGCCAGAAATGCGAGAGCGGCTGCGAATGTGATGATGTTCTTAATGTTCATTATAATTGTAGACGTAAAATTTACTTGAATGTGTTGACGGTGTCGCGCAGGGCGCACAGGTGCTCGAGCAGTTTCTCGAGGCGATCGAGCGGCAGCATGTTCGCGCCGTCGCTTTTGGCTTCGGCGGGATTGCGGTGGGTTTCGAGGAAGATTCCGTCGGCGCCGGTGGCTATGGCCGCGCGCGCTATGGTTTCAATCAGTTCGGGACGTCCGCCGGTCACGCCCGAAGTCTGGTTGGGCTGCTGCAGCGAGTGGGTTATGTCCATGATTACAGGTGCGGCGCAACTTTGTTTCATCAGAGGTATGCCGCGGAAGTCGACCACGAGATCGCCGTAGCCGAAAGTGGTGCCGCGTTCTGTCACGGCTACCTGCGTGCCTCCGGCGGCGCGTACTTTCTCGACGGCGAAGCGCATCGATTCCGGCGCCAGAAACTGGCCTTTTTTGATGTTTACCATTTTTCCGGTACGGGCGGCGGCGACCAACAGATCGGTCTGGCGGCACAGGAATGCCGGAATCTGCAGGATGTCGACATGTTCGGCTGCCATTGCCGCTTCGTGGCATTCGTGGATGTCGGTGACTGTCGGGACGTTGAATTCAGAGCCTACCCGGCTCAGGATAGCGAGTGCTTTTTCGTCGCCTATGCCTGTGAACGAGTCAAGCCTCGAGCGGTTGGCTTTACGGTAGCTGCCTTTGAATGCGAAAGGTATTCCCAGTCGCCGGCATATGCGGTCGATTTCGCCGGCTATGTTGAGGGCCATCTGTTCGCCTTCGATCACGCATGGTCCGGCGAGCAGGAAGAATCCGTTGCCGGATTGTAGATATTCGATAGTGTTCTGCATTTTAGCAATTGAAACGTTGGTTCAATATATGGATTGTGTCGCAGGCAACGAGTGCTGCTGTTTCTGTCCGCAGGCGGTTGTCGCCCAATGTCGCTGGCAAGAATCCGGCATTGAAAGCGGCCTCGACTTCGCCTGGAGAGAAATCGCCTTCCGGTCCGATAAGGATTGTGGCGTCGGCGCCTGGACGATAGTCGGCTGCCAATAGCCGTCGCCCTGTGTTGGCATCGCAGTAGCAGATGTAGCGGCAAGTGTCGCCACCGGCAGAGCGCTCTTCTTCGAGGAATGCGGCTATAGGAGTCATTGGCCTGATTTCAGGCAGGATGGCTTTAAGCGACTGTTTCATGGCCGATATCGCTATTTTTTCCAGACGTTCTGTCTTGAGTTCGCGGCGTTCGGAATGGCGGCATAGCAGGGGTACTATACGGTCTATGCCTATCTCTACCAGTTTCTCCATCAGCCATTCCATGCGGTCGAGGTGCTTGGTCGGAGCTATGCCTACAGTTATTCTTGGAGTCCAGACCTTTGGCAGTTCGGAGCGCCCGACGATTTCGAGCCGGGTGCGTTTCGGGTGGCCGTCGGCTATGCGGCATTGGAAAAGGCGGCCCCGGCCGTCGACAACCTCGATTTCGTCGCCGATGTGCATACGCAGCACGCGTATGCAGTGCTGGGAATCGCTTTCGGGTAGCGTGAGTGTCTGTTCTATGTCGGGGGCGTAGAAACGTATCATTTCAGAGGTGTTATATTATCTCGGTCATTCCTTCAGGTGTGCCTTCTGTGGAGGCTTCCGCTTTTGCGAGCTTGTCGCTGTCGGCGGATTTCTTATCCGAGTCCTTGAATATAATAAGGAACAGGATCGTGACTACGGCGGCGTAGCCGGCGAAGATAAGCCATGAGGTGTGCCAGCCTTCAACCTGAGCCATTCCTGCCGGCCGGGATAATACATTATGGTTTATAACTTGCTGTGCTACAAGTGTGCCAACTGTGGCTCCTATGCCGTTGGTCATTATCATGAACAGCCCCTGTGCCGAAGAACGGATGTCGGGAGTAGTTTTTTTATCTACATAGAGCGAACCTGACACATTGAAAAAGTCAAAAGCGATGCCGTAGACAATCATCGACAGAATAAACAGCCATACACCTGAACCGGGATTGCCGAGTCCGAAGAAGCCGAAACGGAATACCCATGCGCTCATAGCCATTACCATAACAACCTTTATGCCGTAGCGGCGCAGGAAGAATGGTATCAGCAGTATGCAGAGCGTTTCGCTCATTTGCGAGAGTGATATCAGAGCATTTGCGTTGTGTACCCCCCAGGTATCGGCATATTCGGCCACGCTGCCGAAACTCTGTATGAACGGATTTGCAAATCCGTTGGTGATTTGCAATGAAACACCGAGCAGCATGCTGAAAATGAAGAATATGGCCATCTGCTTGTCTTTGAACAGTGCGAATGCTTTGAGTCCGAGCGCTTCGGAGAGGCTTTTTTTATCAGCATCTTTGCCTGCTGTCGGGCATGAGGGCATTGTCAGGGAATATATTGCGAGAAGAAAACTCAGCACCGCGGAGGTAACAAGCTGAGCGGGAGTGTTCTGGAATCCCGTGAAATTCACGAACAGCATGGCGCAGATAAAGCCTACGGTGCCGAACACGCGTACCGGTGGAAAGTGCTTAACCGTATCAAGTCCGGCCTTGCTTAAGGCTGTGTAAGCTACGGAGTTCGACAGGCCTATGGTAGGCATAAAGAATGCTACCGACATGGTGTAGAGAGCGAACAGCGGGGCGAAACTTACATTGTCGCCTGCGTGCAGTCCGTAGATTCCGGCGGCAAGCATGAAAGCGCCTGCGAGCACGTGGCATAAGCTAAGCATTTTCTGGGCCTGTATCCAACGGTCGGCGACAATGCCGACCAAAGCGGGCATGAATATGGATACTATGCCCTGTACGGCGTAGAACCATCCTATTTTTTCTGCCAGGCCGACTCCGCCGAGATACGCGCCCATCGAGGTGAGGTATGCGCCCCATACGGCAAATTCGAGGAAGCCGAGGGCAGAGAGGCGCGTTTTCAGTTTTAATGTATTGTTCATGTCTTATGGTTGATTTATGGTGTTCTTGTCATAGAGGCGCGCTGTTGTCGCCGGAGGTGTTACGCTTGTCTTTCTTGTGTTTCAGTATTTCGCTTACACGTTCGGCCTGTTCATAGTCTTCGTCGTCGATCAGGCGGGCAAGGGTGCGTTCAAGTTCTTCTATGCTGTAGTTCTCGATTCTCGGTTCGGCGTGATAGCCGTTGTCGCTTTCGGACGCAGTATCATCGTCATCCTCGTCGTCGTCCGTCGGATCGTAGATGTTTTCGTCGTCATCATCCTCATCATCGTCGTCATCTCGGCCTATAAGGCTTTCAGCGTCTTCGATTATGAACCCTGTTTCTTCGAGGATTGCCTGAGTTGTGAAAATCGGTGTCTGGGTGCGCATGGCAATGGCAATGGCATCGGAAGTGCGTGCGTCGATCACCACCTGCCGTTCTCCGTCGCCGAAAGTAAGTTCGGAAGAAAAAATGCCGTCTTCGAAGCGGTATATGAAAACTTCGCGCAGTTTGACGCCGAAAGCATGTGCGAAGCTTACGAAGAGGTCATGGGTCATAGGCCGCGGCGTGCGTATGCCTTCGAGGCAGATGGCGATTGACTGCGCTTCGGCGGCTCCGATGACTACGGGTATACGGTACGGGCCATCTGTCTGTGCCAGCAGAAGGGCATAGGCGCCGCTCTGCAGCTGACTGTAGGAAAGTCCGAGTACTCTCAGGCGTATGCGGTCGTTCATGTTATATTTATCTTTATTTATAGAACGATGCTTCGGCCGGTTATTATGCCTGAGCCGTAGCAGATTTTTGAATTTTTGTCATATATAACGGCGAACTGCCCCGGAGCTATGCCTTGGATCCGGCTGTCGGAGCTTACCAGATACTCGCCTTCATTGTCGCCGTCAAGACGGCTTATGCGGCCTGTGGCGAAGTCGGGGGTATGGCGGTTCTTGAAGCTTATTTCCATGTTTTTGCAGCCGTCGGCCCAGGGATCGCGCGTGATAAAGTGCATTTCAGCCAGGTGGAGGGTGTTGCCGTATTGTTTCTCGGTATCGTATCCGCGCGATACGTAGATGGCGTTGTCGTGGACATTTTTCTTTACAACGAACCACGGGCCGCCGCTGAGTCCGAGCCCCTTGCGCTGTCCTATGGTGTGGAACCAGTAGCCGCGGTGCTCGCCGAGTTTACGACCGGTTTCTATTTCGATGATAGGCCCCGGGCGTTCGCCGAGATGGCGGCGTATGAAGTCGTTGTAGTTGATTTTACCGAGGAAACATATACCTTGGGAGTCTTTTCTGAATGCGTTTGGCAGATGTGTGTCGACGGCAATGCGCCGGACTTCGCTCTTGGGCAGATCGCCCAACGGGAAAGTCAGGTGCCGCAACTGGTCGTAGCTTATCTGTGCGAGAAAATCCGTCTGGTCCTTTACGGGGTCGACAGCTGTGGCAAGCCATACGGTTCCGTCGGCATCGGTCTTTGTCGAGGCATAGTGGCCGGTGGCTGTCAGGTCAAATTCATGTCCCCAGCGGCGTTCGAAGTATCCGAATTTTATCATTTTGTTGCACATCACGTCTGGATTGGGCGTCAGACCGGCACGGACTGTGCGCAGTGCGTATTCCATCACGTTCTCCCAATACTCCTGATGAAGTGAAACTACATCGAAAGGAAGCCCGTACATGCGGGCTATGTAGGTGCACATCTCGATATCCTCCTCAGCCGAGCAGTCGCCTTCGTCGGTGTCAAGACCTATGCGTATGTAGAAGAGGTGTATGTCGTGGCCTTGTTCCACGAGCCGGTGTACGGCAACGGCGCTGTCGACGCCTCCCGAAATCAGTGCGGCAATCTTCATGGTTCAGTCAAGTTGCATGTTGAGGGTACGGAAAGCGGCAAGTATGTTGTCGAGCGGAGCGCTTTTCACGACCACTTTGCCTTGATTGTCGAGAAAATAAAATTCGGGATTGCGGCGCAGGTCGAAATAGCGTGTGGCGTCTTTGGCGGCTCCGACAATCCAGTTGTCGGGATAACTCTCCGCTACAGACTGCCAGGCCGGATCGGTTGCTTCGCCTGCGTAGACTGCGTATGTTCTCAGACGACCTTTGCGTATCAGTTCGTTGGTGTTGAAATCGATGCTCAGACGGGCGCGTGCCATTGATGCGGCATCGGTGTCGGGACCGATGAATATGATAAGTGTTTCCGCTGTGCTGTCGGCGGCAAGGGTAGTGGAAGAGCCGTCGCGGAGCGTGATTTGTAAGGCGGGGGCTTTTGCGCCTATGGCGCTGTTGCTTATACGCTCGGCCTGGGCGGCGAAATATGCCCGGTCTTTTTTGTCGATTTTTTTGTTGGCCGCTGCTGCTCGGGCGAATGGCAGATATATTTCTTCGCAGAAAATATCAGCCGAGTCGCCGTAAAGATGTCTTTCGGCCATGCGGGCCATGATAAGAGTCTGAGGGCCGGATTTTTTGAAGTTTGATAGCAGACGGTCGGTTGCGGCATGTACCGTGTCGGCTGAGGCGTATGGTATGAAAGACACCCAGTCGCCGAAGCAGTCGTCAAGTTTGTTCCGGGAGGAGAATGCGGTCTTGAAATTGCAGCGCTTCCAGAAATTGCTTACGAGAAAATCGCAGCGTTTCTGCAGCTCGAGCATGTCGTCGGGCGGCACAGGATATGGAAAGAGATCGCCGTCGGCGGCATGGGATGACGGTGTTGCCATGGTGGAAAATACCATGACTATAAGTAATATGCGTATGATTTTTTTCATCGGATATCTTTTATGTCGTTTGTCCGGTGAATACCTGTGTGGTGGCACGGTATCGCCATTAATCGACAAAAATAGCAAAAAACTTTTATCCGAGCGTCGCGCGAATCTTCATTTTTACTTTTATTTGTTTGATGCTGTATGAAAACAGCGCCGTGCCATTGCCGGCACAGCGCTGTCTTGTCATTATTTAAGACGATAATTTTATTTCACTATGATGCGTTCGGCTTTGCCGCCATTGGCGCGGAGGAGATAGATGCCTGCAGCCAGACCTTCGGCGTCGAACACCGCGGTATCGCCGTTAGCCGAGATGGAGGCTACTCGCGAACCTGCGAGGTTGTAGACTTCCACATTGACTTCATTGGCGCCGGCAGCGAATATTTCCCAGCGACGGTCGCCCACGGGCTGTACGAGGACGTCGTTTTTATCGTTGCCTACGGTTACATCTTTTATGCCGGCGAGTTTTAGAGCCTCTTTAATTCCTTCGTAGGAGTTGAGTTTTCCGGCTCCCCATTGGATCGGATTGCCGGTTTCTTCGACATATTCGTCGACTGTGGCTGTTTTCTTTATGATATCGATAGCCTGTTGGGATGTAAGATCCGGATTGGCCTGGAGCCATGCGGCGATGGTGCCTGCGGTTACAGGACATGCCATTGATGTTCCTTGCTGTGCCTGCCATTTGTATGTGCGTCCGTTTTCGGTGAGCTGCGCGCTTTGACCCGAAATATTGGCAAAACTTGAAACTGAAGAGATGATTCCGCATCCGGGTGCGGCGATAATCGGACATGAGCGACCGTCAAGGGTCACACCGCATGAAGAGAAGCCGCTGATCTCGTTTTCCCAGTATCCTTCGTTAATGTCTACCGCGGGATATTTGCCGCTTGTATAGTATCCGCTGACGCCGAGAGGCTGTGTCACACCCCAGGCTTCGCGGGTATTCCATGAGCCGACGGATATGATGTCCTTAGCCGCAGCCATGTAGGAAAGGGTGTAGTCGTTCGTGCCGTCGTCCCATCCTGCGGCATTGCGGTCGGAGAATGCGTTGGGGTATAGTTCAGTGCCGCCGGTGACGCTCATGATGGCGCGTTTGCCTGCTTCGCCTTGCACTATGACGCCGAACGAGAGGAGTCCGGAGGCATTTGATGTGCCGTTGTTTGTCAGATCGTACTGGGCTACGCAGTTGTAACGGCCGCCTGATGCTGTGTTGAAGGAGCGGCTGATGCGCACCGTAGAGCCGGGGGCGAATGCGCGGTCGAATGCCGCGTCGTGGGTGCCGCTGAGTTCCGAGGTACTCAGTGTAATGCTCTGTTCCGAGGTTCCGTCGACTTCAAGGCTATAGATTACAGCACTTGTGTTGGCGTCGTAAATCACGAATTTGGTGGTTACGGGAGTCTGATCGTAGCTCCAGATGGTGACGGAACCCTGATTGCGGTTACGCGAGGCGGGGTTGGTCATTATGGGGAACGATTTCATTTCAGTATCTCCTGCGGTGAAATCCTTCATGATCGAGGAGCGCAGTTCTCCGTCGTTGCCGGCGGCAACGCAGATTATACCTTGCTGTGCGAAACGTGTCAAAGTGCGCGAGAACGCATCTGTACCGTCCGAGGGACCTGTGAAAAGCCCGAGCGACAGGTTGACGACTGCCGGCATGTCTTTTTCGGCGGCATATTCAAGTATGTTTTGTACGCCTCTGGTGATGTTGCTGTCATAAAGATCTCCGCAGCCGGCAACGATAGTACTGCCCGGAGCCATGCCGTAGAACGGCAGTGGCTTGTCGTTGACGAGTCCTACGCCTCCGTTCCACGCGAGTTCGGCCATCACGCCTACGCCATTGTATGATCCGGCCATGCAGCCGAGCACATGTGTGGCGTGGGTCTGAGCTGAATTGTCGGTTGTGAAACCTTCGATATCTTTTGGTGTCAGATATGCCGTGGAAGTGCCGTTGGTCTGTCCGAAGTGCCAGAGTGCTGCCAGACGGGTCTTTCCGTCTTTCTTGAAGTTGGGGTGGTTGGGATCAAGGCCGGTGTCGTAGATGCCGGCGATTACGCCTGTGCCGTCAAAACCGTTTGGAAGATCTGTGCCGGCCTGTACTTTGTCCATGCCGGTTGCTTCGCGGGCGCGGTCGAGCTGCGGACGCACCTGGCGGTCGAATTCGGCTGCTTTCACGGCGTCGGATTCAACGGCTGCAAGGACATCGTCCATCGAGCCGCGTACGATAGCTATGTCGTCGACAGTCGTAAGCACTTCAAGTCCGTATGCTTCAAGGTCGCTGCTGTCGTAGCCGGGGTTGAGGGTGAGAAAAAGAGTGGCTTCGACGTCGCCGCGTGCTCGGACGTCGAGATTGAACGGCAGCGATGAAAGTGGTGCGAATTTGGCACCGGGATTTTCAATCATAGCTTTATATTGGTCTACGACCATATTGCCAGCGGCGTCAAATTTGCTGTATGCAAATCCGGCGGGAACGCCTGCGGCGAGAGCTAAAGCGATGGCGATGTAATTTTTCTTCATAATGTGTTATTTTCCGGAAATGATAAGTTTATTGTTTCTGATTCTTGATGCTTATATTGTATTAATGTGTAGCCATATCGGCAGCCGCAGGCGTCAGGCCGTGTGGAGTCAATATGGCAGAATAATGCAAAGATATAGCTTTTTTTTGTATTGCAAAGCATTTTGATATTATTTCGCTATGAAAAAAAGTTTAAAAGATATATCCCGTCTATAAAGCGAATGGAATTTGTTTGGCCTATTGATAAATCGAGGCTCCGGTTCATCACGAGCCGGAGCCATCCATTATTTCAGAAGCGTATGTGGTATTGTTTTGTTACTTTCTGACATATTGACAGGAAAAATCCCATGGGGTTTAATTGTCAGATGCTTTTTTAGCGTTTGTTAACTTTATGGCCTGATTTAATTATTCGGATTCCATGTTGCGCTCTCTTTGCCGGATGGAGAAAAATGACTATCTTTGCACGCAATAACAATCCAAAGACTCAATCCTTATGTCGTTTATTGCAGATAGAGTTAAGATGGACGGTCTTACTTTCGATGACGTCCTGCTTATTCCCGCCTATTCCGAAGTTCTTCCCCGCGACGTGCGGCTACAGACGCGCTTTTCCCGTAACATTACGCTGAACGTGCCGGTCGTGTCGGCTGCCATGGACACAGTTACCGAAAGCAGCCTTGCCATTGCCATTGCCCGCGAAGGCGGCCTTGGTGTAATCCACAAGAATATGCCTATCGCCGAACAGGCCCGTCAGGTGCATGCTGTCAAACGTGCCGAGAATGGTATGATTTATGACCCGGTGACCATAAGGCTCGGTTCCACCGTATCCGATGCCTTGGCGATGATGAAGGAATATCACATAGGCGGTATTCCTGTGGTTGATGCAGACGGGCTTCTTGTCGGTATCGTCACTAACCGCGACTTGCGCTTCGAACGTGACCTTAACCGGCCTGTGGATGAGGTCATGACTTCGTCGAATCTTGTCACGGCAACTCAGAGTGTGGATCTTGAAGAAGCTGCGGAAATTCTTCAGCGGCATAAAATAGAAAAACTTCCTGTGGTCGACTCTGACGGCAGGCTGATAGGTCTGGTTACATATAAAGATATAACCAAGGCGAAGGATAAACCTAATGCGTGCAAAGATTCGCTCGGACGCTTGCGTGTGGCGGCCGGTGTCGGTGTGACTCCCGACTCGATGGAGCGAGTGGATGCCCTTGTTGCGGCCGGGGTCGACGCCATTGTAATAGATACGGCTCACGGCCATTCACGCGGAGTAGTAGGGGTGTTGCGTGCCATAAAGGAGAAATACCCGCACATAGATGTAGTTGTGGGTAACATCGCCACAGGCGAAGCTGCCCGCTATCTTGTCGAGAACGGCGCAGATGGCGTCAAGGTCGGCATAGGTCCCGGATCTATATGTACAACCCGTATAATAGCCGGAGTGGGAGTTCCTCAGCTCTCGGCTGTCTATGATGTGGCAAAAGCACTCGAAGGTACTGGAGTGCCTCTGATTGCCGACGGTGGAATACGCTATAGCGGTGACATAGTGAAGGCGCTCGCCGCCGGTGCACATTCGGTAATGCTCGGAGGCATGCTTGCCGGAGTCGAGGAATCTCCCGGCGACACCATCATATTCAACGGCCGCAAGTATAAGACATATCGCGGTATGGGTTCGCTCGAAGCAATGGAAAAAGGATCGAAAGACCGTTATTTCCAGGCTGCGGAAAACGATGTGAAGAAACTCGTGCCCGAGGGCATAGCCGCCCGTGTTCCATACAAGGGTTCGTTGTATGAAGTCGTCTATCAGATGCTCGGCGGTCTGCGTGCCGGTATGGGCTATTGCGGTGCTCCCGATATAGAATCCCTGCATCACGCTTCATTTACAAGGATTACGAATGCCGGTGTGGCTGAAAGTCACCCTCATGACGTAGCCATAACGAGCGAGGCGCCTAACTACAGCGCATCGCACTGAGTGTCGGAATAATAAAAAAACGGCGCCGCGGATAATAAAGATACCTGCGGCGCCGTTAATTCTATTGACGTGCGTCCTCGTGTCGCCGTCGGTCATTAAAGATAATAATCACATACCATTGCAATAACAGATGAAAAGAATCTTTTCGGCAGGAACACTGCTTTTTGCAGTTGCCGCTTTTGCCGCAAAACCTGCTGCCGATCCTGAGCTTATGATTGTCGACGGCGTGCCCGTCCGTGTGAGTGAATTCGAGTATCTCTATAACAAGAACAACACCCAGCAGCTCGAACACAAAACAATCGACGAGTATGTCGACATGTTTGTCGATTATAAACTCAAAGTGGCCGATGCCCGTCATGCCGGTATTGATACGACTGCATCGTTCCTGAACGAGTACCGTCAGTTTGAAAATGACCTTGCGAAGCCGTTCATGCGGGACGAGGCTGTGGTCGATGACCTTTTGAAAGAGTCTTATTCTCATCTTGAAAAGGATGTGACCGTGAGTCATATCATGTTGCCCATGCGTCCCGGCAACGATATCAGACTTGACTCCCTGCGTTCGGAGATAATAGCCGGCAATACTACATTCGAGGACGCCGCAGCGGCATTCTCTGTGGACCGCGGCTCGAACAGCCGTGGCGGTCTTATGGGTTCCGTTGTTCCCGGCCGCTATCCCTGGGCTTTTGAAAAAGCATCTTATGACACTCCGAAAGGCGGTGTTACGGAGGTAGTCAACTCCGGTGTCGGTTATCATATAATCCGTGTGGAGGATATCCGTCCTTCCGATGGCGAAGTCGAAGCTTCGCACATCCTTCTCCTTACCCGAGGCCTTAAGCCCGAGGCTGCGGAAGCCCAGAAAGAGCGCATCGATTCGCTCTACAAGGTGGTGATTGCGGAAGGAGCCGATTTCGCCGATGTGGCACGCCGTTTTTCGCAGGATCCCGGCTCGGCCCGCAATGGCGGCTCTCTCGGCTGGTTTGGCCGCGGAATGATGGTGCAGCCCTTCGACAGTGTGGCTTTCGCTCTTGCCGATGGTGAGATTTCAAAGCCTCTGGCTACTTCATTCGGTTATCATATCATCTATCGTACCGCTCATCGCAAGGGCAAGGATTTTGAGGAATTCAAGAAATCCGAGCTTAAGCGTATGGAGAGCGATGAACGCGCCAATGCTCCCGAGCGTGCGTTTATCGACCGTGTAGCTCCTCTTTATGGTGCTTCTGTTTCAGAAGATGCCTTGCGTCAGGCAAATGAAATAATAGACCGTGCCGGAAAACTCGACCTTGATGTTCTTGCCGAGATCGAGGCTCTGAATGCCCCGGTTGTGCGTTGCTCGGGAAATACTCTTTCTTTTGCCGAAATACTCGGCGGCAGCGCTCCTGCAGGAGTTATGGCCACAGATATGGGTCGCGCTTATGTGGCCGATGCTGTTGACGCTGCTTTCCGTTCGCAGGTTCATGATGCCGCACGAAAGAGTCTGTACGTTGAAAACGCCGACTACCGTAATCTTATCAACGAATATCGCGACGGTATTCTGCTTTACGAAATTTCCAACCGGAATGTGTGGGAGCGTGCCGCTTCCGATAAAGTCGGTCTTGAAAATCACTTCCTTCGCAACCGCGACAAGTACACATGGAAAGAACCTCATTTCAAGAGCTATGTGCTCTGTGCTACGGACGACGCCACTTTGGATCGCGCCATGGCATTTGCCAATACTCTCTCTACAATCGATCCGGAAGCCTTTGTTGAACAGATGCGCAAGGAATTCGGCAGCAGTGTGCGTGTTGAGCGTGTCATAGCCGCCAAAGGTGAAAATGCCATAACCGACTACCTCGGCTATGGAGCTGAAGCTCCCAAGGCCGACCCGCATTCCAAGTGGAAGAGTTATGGCTCTTTTGCCGGACGTGTGATTGATGCGCCCGAGGTTGCCGCCGATGTGCGCGGTGCCGCCGTTACCGGATATCAGGGTGAACTCGAAAGCCGTTGGGTCAAGCATCTCCGCAATGTATATCCTGTAGAAGTCAATAAAAAAGTACTCGGAGATCTGAAGAAAAAATATAATGACCGCTGAACTGCTTATGCGTCGCCTTGTTCATCAGGGGTGTCAGCAGTCGATTGTCGCCGTCTTTGCTGTTGTGCTGGCTGTCATCCTCACGGGTGCCGCTTCGTGCAGCAGGGACGGCGACAGCCGTATTCCGTCGGGGGCTATTGTGCGGGTAGGCGATTCATGGCTTACGCGCTCTGATTTGCGAAAGGAAATGCCTGCCGGTCTTTCTGCCGAAGACAGTCTGAAATTCGTTCGTGCTTATATTGCCGGATGGGTCGATTCCCGCCTGATCTCGGAACTCGCATCTTCGGATGTTGATATGGATGAGATAGATCGGCTTACGGCTGATTATCGCAACGAGTTGATAATGAATGCTTACCGCAACCGAATGGCCGCCGATGCTGTCGACGGTTATTTTGCAGAGGACAGCCTGAGGGCATTTTACGAAGCATACCGTGCCGATTTCGTGACAGTGCACCCAATGGTACGCGGTGTTTATGTTAAGATGCCGGCCGACAGCCGTAAACTGTCTGCCGTACGCAAACTTTATACATCAGGAAAACAGGATGATATAGACCGCCTTGAAAAAGCTGTGCTTGGCGCTGCGATCCATTATGACTACTTCCGTGACCGCTGGGTGGACTGGGAGCAGATAGAGAGTCGTATTCCGTACGATTTCGGTACGGGTGGTGCTGAAGCTGCGGCATCCAGAGGTAAACTTGACGTGACAGAAGGCGGATTTACATATCTGCTTGAAATCACGGATTATCTGCCGGCCGGCTCGGCAATGCCTTTCGAGGCGGCATTGCCTGCGGTGCGTGAACGGATGCTTACGCGTCGCCATCGCGACTTCGACAGGCGGCTTCGCCGCGATTTGCGGGAACGTGCAGTCGCCGACGGGCATATCGAGTATTTCATTAAATAGCTTCCGGCCTTAAATACTTTTAACTCCTTTATTTCCTTGATTTGGGACCGGGGCGTACTCTTGCTCGTGATTTTTCACTACCTTTGCCGCAAATATGCACATTCTCAACGTTCATCACCACGTAAAAATGAATATGAAGAAACTCGTAGTCCCGTTTATCGCCGCATTTGCCGCTATCACTCTTGCCGCTCAGAACAATATAGTGGAAGAGGTGGCATGGGTGATCGGTGACGAGCCAATATATAAATCGGAAATCGAACAGACTTATCAGGACATGCAGAGCGATCGCACGCCGATTGCCGGCGATCCTTATTGTGTGATTCCCGAACAGATGGCCATAGAAAGGCTTTTTCTCCATCAGGCCGATCTTGATACGGTCGAAGTGGCTGAATCGATGGTGCAGATGCAGGTCGATGCACAGCTCAATTATCTTGTCGCCAATCTCGGTTCGCGGGAAAAGGTAGAGCAGTATTTCCGCAAGCCTTTTCCTGAAATACGCGATTATTATGCCACCAACATGCGTAACCGTGCGCGTGTCGGGCAGGTGAAAAGCGGACTTACAAAGAATCTTAAGATTACGCCGGGCGATGTCCGTCGCTACTATGACCGTCTGCCCGCCGACAGTATTCCTTTTGTACCGCTGCAGGTTGAGGCTCAGATTGTGACTCTAAATCCTGTAATACCACGTGAGGAAATCGAGAATGTCAAAGCCCGACTGCGTGACTATTCGGATCGCGTGACCCGTGGCGAGAGCGAATTTTCCACTTTGGCTATTCTTTATTCCGAAGCACCGGAAGGAATACGTGGCGGAGAACTCGGTTTCATGGGACGAGGACAGCTTGTGCCCGAATATGCTGCCGTAGCGTTCAACCTCAGCGACCCTAAAAAGGTGTCGAAAATAGTGGAAACAGAGTATGGTTTCCACATAATACAGCTAATTGAAAAACGTGGTGACCGAATAAATACCCGTCATATACTTCTTCGTCCTAAAGTGGCTGAAAAAGATCTTGTTGCGGCTGTGAATCGTCTGGATTCTGTCCGTACCGACATTGTCGACAATCATAAGTTCACATTCGAGGAAGCCGCCCGCTATGTTTCGCAGGACAAAGATACACGCTATAGCAATGGCGTGATGGTAAACGACAATACAGGCACAACCCGCTTCGAGATGTCGCAGCTTCCTCAGGAAGTCGCGCGTGCGGTAGCTTCGCTGAAACCCGGAGAGATTTCCAAACCATTCATAATGCGCGATCCCAAACGTGATCGTGAGATTGTTGCTATAGTCCGTCTGATCAACCGCATAGAACCGCATAAGGCTAATCTCGCCGACGACTATCAGACTATCAAGGACATGTATGAGGAAGCACGTAGCCGCGAGATTGTCGATAAATGGCTTGAGAAAAAGATACGCGATACATACGTCCGTATCGAGGACGGCTGGCGCGGTTGCAACTTCATTCATGACGGCTGGATAAAGACAGCCGGGAAGTAAGGGAATGTCGGGAAAGTCCTTTTTCGGTCTGATCCTGCTTCTGCTTGTACCTTTTCTGCTTGCCGAAGCATTTGACCGCCGCGAGCGTCCGGAAATTGCTCCGGCCATACCTTCGGCCGACCGTTCGGCCGGTAACCGTGTATTTCTTGAACGAGCCGATATCCTGCGCAAAGAGCCGACGGACTCGTTCATGGTTCTTGTCGGTGATGTGGTTTTTACAAAAGGCCCTATGATAATGCGCTGCGACAGCGCGCATTATTTCTCAGAAACCGAATCGATGGATGCCTTCGGCAATGTCAGCATGGAGCAGAGTGACACCCTTTTTGTCTATGCAGACGAATTGCGCTACAGCGGCCCTGACGAGATTGCCCGTCTTTATGCCGACGCCGGCAAGAAAGTGCGGCTGATAAACCGCGACGTCACTCTCGAAACGGATATATTTATATACGACCTTCGTCTTGATCTGGGATATTATGAAGTGGGAGGGCGCCTTACAGACCCGTCGAACACTCTTACATCGCTTCGCGGGGAGTACGTGCCATCGACAAAGGAAGCGAATTTCTATACCGACGTGCACCTTAATTCCCGTTCGACTACCGATACACTCGACATCTGGTCGGATTCGCTTTATTACAATACCGGTACTCATATCGCCGAACTGAATTCTCCGAGCCGTATTGTAAATGCCCGCGGCACGGTATACACAAGCCGTGGGGTGTACGACACCGACAGTAATCGCACCACGCTCTATGACCGGTCGACAGTCGTTACATCGCAGGGACAGACTCTTATTGCCGATACCATATATTACGACCGTTCCGCCGGCTACGGCGAGGCTTTCGGTTCCATGATTCTTACCGACTCTGTTCATTCCGCGCAGTTGCTCGGCGATTACGGATTTTACGACGAGCTGGCCGACAGCTCATTTGTCACCGGCCGAGCCTTGTTGAAAGAGTACGGACAGGGTGATACGTTGTATCTTCACGGTCATGTGGTGCAGACTTTCCGAAGTCTTGATTCCACGGCTGTGGCAGCCGACAGCGTCCGCGGGATAGTCGCCCATACGCGAGTCGACACCACACATGTAGCTGTTGTATATCCCCGTGTGCGCTTCTATCGAAGCGACATTCAGGGTGTGTGCGACTCGATGCGCATCACCGAACGGGATTCGATGATGCGCATGTTTGTAAGTCCTGTTCTGTGGAACGAAGACCGTCAGGTAAGCGGCAACAGAATAGACTTCAAATTGAATGACTCTACCATAGAACGCGCCATACTTCCCGATTATGGTTTTACGGCGCAACATATTGAGGGTGAGCATTACAACCAGTTGAGCGGCAAGGAAATGATAGCATGGTTCGAAGGCGGGGAATTGCGCCGGCTCGACATAAACGGCAATGTCGAGATAATCATGTATCCCGAGGAATCCGATTCCACTATCAACAAGATTGTCAACGCCGAGAGCAGTTTCCTGACCGCTACATTCCGCGGCCGCACAACCGAGCGCATCAAACTCTGGCCTGAAACCACCGGAACTGCAACACCGCTCTTTATTGCAAGGAAGACGCTGTACTATCTGCCTAAATTCGTGTGGCATGAAGGAGTGCGGCCAATGTCGCCTTCCGATGTATTCGTTATCCCCGAAGCTATGGAGCGGATGATGGAAGCAGCCGGGCGTCCGGCTCCATCCGCGATTGTGCCACAACGCCGCACTCCTGTAGCCGGGATCCCCGAAACACGTACTGAATAAAAATTGAGTTATGACTGATATTGACAATAAGGAATTCGGAGGTGAACGCCCGCTTTTCGGAAGCGAGAACCTTCGTCTGGACAAGGTGATATTTCATGCCGGAGAATCGGCGTTGAAGAACTGCCGTAATATAGAGGCGAGCCGTTGCCGTTTCGAAGGCAAGTACCCTTTCTGGCATGTCGACGGCTTTGTGGTCGAGAACTGTGAATTCACCTCCGGAGCACGTGCCGCTCTTTGGTATTCGAGAGGCTTGCGCATGTCCGACACAATAGTGGATGCACCCAAAATGTTCAGGGAGATGGATGGCATAGAATTGCGGCGTGTGAGGATTCCCGATGCGCAGGAAACATTGTGGCATTGCCGTAATGTTGATATTGAAGATGTAGAGGTTAAGAATGCCGACTATCTTTTTATGCATTCCGACCATATCCGCATACGCAACTGGCGTCAGAACGGCAATTATTCATTCCAGTATTGTCGGGATGTGGAAATTCGTGATGCCGTGATTTACTCAAAGGACGCTTTCTGGGGTACGGAGGATGTGACGGTCTATGATTCCGAACTGCACGGCGAATATCTTGGCTGGCATTCGCGCCGGCTGCATCTGGTGCGTTGCCATATTTCAGGCACCCAGCCGCTTTGCTATGCCAAAGAGTTGGTGCTTGAGGACTGCACATTTGCCGACGACTGCGATCTGGCATTCGAGGATTCCGATCTGAAGGCGACAGTGCGTGGGGGAATAGTAAGTATAAAAAATCCGGCCTCCGGTATGATTACGCTCGACCGTTGCGGTGAAATCATTCTTGATGAATTTATAAAAGCTCCTGCCGACTGTATCATAGAGATACGGGAAAAGTGATGAAGTACGATTTCGATAATGCCGCGCCCGACCGTCGTTGCAGCGGCTCCTATAAATGGGATTCTCAGCCGCCTTTTCCGTGCGGGGATGCAGGCTTGATTCCTATGTGGGTGGCCGATATGGACTTCCGTACGGCACCATGTGTCATCGATGCCTTGCGGCGGCGTGTGGAACACGGAGTGTTCGGATATACGCTTGTTCCTGATGATTATCATGTTGCTGTCGATGCCTGGTTTCGCCGTCGCCATGGTTATGGAGTTGATTCGGCATTGACTATCTATACATCGGGAGTAGTGCCCGCTCTGTCGGCTGTGATCAAGGCCTTGACAGCACCCGGAAAGGGTGTCATAGTGCAGACACCGGTTTATAACTGTTTCTTCTCGTCGATACGTAACAATGCTTGCCGTATAGTGGATAATCCGTTGTTGCGCATCGATTTTTCCGATGGTTCATTCGCTTATGAAATCGATTTTGACGAACTTGAACGTCTTGCCTCCGAACCAGATAATGTCATGTTGCTGCTTTGCAATCCGCATAACCCGGCCGGTCGCCTCTGGAGTCGTGACGAGCTTATGCGGATGGCTGATATATGCCGCAGGCATGGTTTGATTCTTGTCAGCGACGAGATACATTGCGATCTGACCTTGCCCGGTTCGACATTTACTTCGGTATGTTCCTTGCCTGACGACGTTCGTTGCCATGCGGTAGTATGCACATCGCCGTCCAAGGCTTTCAATACAGCCGGGCTGCAGATTGCCAATATTTTTTGCGGCAACGAAGATTTGCGTGCTCTGATAGACCGGGCCATCAACGACAACGAAGTATGCGATGTCAATCCTTTCGGTGTCGCAGGACTTATAGCCGCTTATACTGAAGGCGAATCATGGCTTGAAGAACTGACGGCATATATAAAAGAAAATTACGAAGCCTGCCGCAGCTTTATGTCCGAACGTCTGCCCGAATTGCCGCTGTGCCGCATGGAGGCGAGCTATCTGGTATGGATTGACACTACTGCATTGGGGATGGATTCCGATGCCGTAGAGGAATTGCTATTGCAGCAGGCCGGCGTCTGGATAAATTCCGGAATCATGTATGGTGCCGACGGTTATATAAGAATCAACATCGCATGTCCTCGCCGGCGCATGATGGAGGGACTGGAGCGTATTGCGGCAGTTTTACGTCCGCAACTCGATTCACACGTGTAGAACTGGGATGGCCGATATATCACTGATCCGGGATGGAAAGCCGCTGGGATTCAGACAGCAGCTCTCTTTGACGGCCAAGCTTGCTCTGCCGGCTATATTGGCGCAGCTTTCTACTATACTGATGCAGTATATAGATGCTTCTATGGTCGGACGGCTCGGAGCGGACCAGTCGGCTTCTGTGGGGCTTATGAACAGCAGCCTATGGTTGTTCTGGGGCGTGTGTTCCAATATCACCATGGGTTTCTCCGTACAGGTGGCCCATCGTTTGGGCGCGAAAGAGCACAAGGAGGCGCGGGATGTACTCAGACAGGGAATAACTACATGTCTTATAATAGGCTCGATAATTGCAGCGACGGGCATGGCCATAGCTTTCCCTCTGCCGGAATGGCTCGGAGCTACGCCTGAAATCCGCCATGGAGCATCTGTCTATTTTTTGATATTTGTGGCCGCACTTCCGGCGCTGATACTTAACTATCTGGCCGGGGGAATGCTGCGATGCGCGGGAAATATGAAGATTCCGGCATTGTTCAATGTTGGCATGTGTGTACTTGATGTCGTATTCAATTTTTTTCTGATATTTCCTACTCGGGAGCTTGCTATAGGAGCTATGTCATTTGTACTTCCGGGTGCCGGTCTGGGAATAGCAGGAGCTGCATTTGGTACAGTTGCGGCAGAGTGTGTCTGTGCCGGAGCCATGCTTTACTGGTTGTGCTGCCGCCAGGCTGATCTGAAACTCGCCGGCGCGGGTAAGGGCAGTTTCCGTCCTACGCGTCCGGTTCTGCGTCGTGCCGCGCGCATAGCGGTTCCGATGACCTTGGAACATGTGGTGTTTTGCGGTGCGCAGATAATGATAACCGTGATCGTAGCCCCTCTCGGAGTAGTAGCTATAGCTGCCAATGCTTTTGCAGTCACGGCTGAAAGCTTATGTTATATGCCCGGATTCGGTATCGGCGAGGCTGCCACCACTCTCTGCGGACAGAGTTACGGAGCCAAACGCCATGACCTTGTGCGGCGTTTCGCTTATCTGACTGTTGGCTTGGGAGTGTTTGTCATGACTGTGATGGGGCTGCTGATGTATGCCGGTGCTCCGCTTATGATGGGCATAATGACTTCTGTCGATGCTATCCGCGACCTCGGAGCCGAGGTTCTCCGCATCGAGGCCTGGGCCGAGCCTATGTATGCCGCGTCGATAGTGGCTTATGGCGCATTTGTAGGTATAGGCGACACCATGATTCCGGCTGTCATGAACTTCGGCAGTATATGGCTTGTGCGTATACCTCTGGCTGCGATTCTTGCTCCGACCATGGGTTTGCGGGGTGTCTGGATAGCCATGTGTGCCGAACTGGTTTTCCGCGGACTGATTTTCTTGTGGCGCATGGCCGGCGGTTACTGGCTACGCGCCGCCGGAAGCGCAAAAGCCAACATGCAGGAAGTTCAGCTGGAACCGTAGGATTAAATTACTGAAAAATAAGACAAAAAGCGGTAAGTGTTTGAACTTGCCATGCAGCTAATTTGTGTATTTTGATACAAAACCTTATCTTTGCGTGCCTTGTTGCGGCCATCGCGACGGGATTATTGAGAAAAATATATACTAACAAATAACGTTTATGGAAAACAAGGAATTACTTGCACAGGTGACAGAAGCCGCAAAACAGTGGCTGTCGCCCGAATATGATGCCGAAACGCGCGCCGAGGTGCAGCGTATGCTTGACGCCGACGATAAGACGGAACTTATCGAAAGCTTCTATCGTCAGCTCGAATTCGGTACGGGCGGCCTTCGCGGCATCATGGGTGCCGGTACTAACCGAATGAACATCTACACAGTCGGAAGCGCTACACAAGGTCTTGCCAATTACCTTAAGGAGGCTTTCGCCGATCTGCCTGAAATCAGTGTTGCGGTAGGTCATGATGTCCGTAATAATTCTCGTAAATTCGCTGAAATAGTAGCGAATATATTCTCGGCCAACGGTATCAAAGTGTATCTGTTCGATTCGTTCCGTCCCACGCCGGAACTCTCCTATGCAATACGTCGCCTCGGATGCCAGAGCGGAGTGAACATCACGGCCTCACATAATCCCAAGGAATATAACGGTTATAAGGCTTACTGGAGCGACGGCGCACAGATTATAGCTCCGCATGATGTCAACATCATCGATCATGTGAACCGTATAAAGAGTGTTTCTGAAATCCGCTTCCAAGGCAATCCGGACAAGATCCAGATAATCGGGGAAGAAATCGACAAAGCATTCCTTGCCGATATAAAGAAACTTTCGCTCGATCCCGAGGTTATCAAGCGTCATGCCGACCTGAAGATCGTCTATACTCCCATACATGGCACGGGTGTGAAGCTTGTTCCCGATTCGCTCCGCAACTATGGCTTTACAAACATAATCCATGTGCCCGAACAGGATATTCCCTCAGGCGATTTTCCCACTGTTGATTCACCCAATCCCGAGAATCCGTCGGCTATGGCAATGGCTATAGCCAAGGCAAAGGAAGTGAATGCCGACCTTGTGGTGGCTTCCGATCCCGATGCCGACCGTATCGGCTGTGTCATCCGCGACAATTCCGGCGAATACCAGCTCATCAACGGCAACCAGATCGTGATGATACTCCTGAACTACATCATGCTCCGCAACCGCGAACTCGGACTGCTGAAAGGCAATGAATATGTGGTCAAGACAATCGTCACGACAGAAACCATCAAGGCTATTGCCGAGAATCAGAATGTGAAGATGTATGACTGCTATACCGGATTCAAATGGATTGCCAGCGTAATCCGCGATCTCGAAGGCACTCAGCGCTATCTTGGTGGCGGTGAGGAAAGCTACGGCTTCCTGGCCGAAGACTTCTGCCGCGACAAGGACTCCGTGTCGGCAATCTCTTTGATGGCCGAAATCTGCGCATGGGCAAAAGACCGTGGTATGGATTTCAATGAAATGCTTCAGGAAATCTATCTTAAGAACGGATACTCCCATGAGGAAGGCATCTCAGTGGTGCGTCCGGGCAAGACAGGAGCAGAGGAAATCCAGCAGATGATGAAGGATTTCCGCGCAAATCCGCCCAAGCAGCTTGCCGGTAGCGACGTGGTGATGGTGAAAGACTACGCTGACCTCAACTGCACAGATCTGCGCAGCGGAAAGGTGACAAAGATGGATTTCCCCACTACAAGCAATGTCCTGCAGTTCTTTACCGCAGACGGCAGCAAAGTTTCTATCCGTCCTTCTGGCACAGAGCCTAAGATCAAGTTCTACATCGAAGTGCACGACCGCATGGCTTCCAAAGACGACTATGCCCGTTGCAATGCCGATGCAGCAGTCAAGATCTCGGCGGTCAAGAAAGACCTCGGTATCTGATTGAAGTTATAAACATGATTAAAGCGCCGTGTCCGTTTTTATGTCGGACGCGGCGCTTTGCTTGTCCTGTGGACTTTGGTGCCTGACTTCCTTTGTCGGGAAATTTTCGTACCTTTGCCTGAAATAAGCGCTAAGATGGAAATACTTTACGAAGACAATCATATAATTATAGTCAATAAGGCTCCCGGGGAAATCGTGCAGGGCGACAAGACCGGCGACGAACCGCTTTCTGAAAGCCTTAAGCGCTATATCAAGGAGCGCGACGCCAAGCCCGGCAACGTGTTTATGGGTGTTGTGCATCGTCTTGACCGTCCTGTCGGCGGCGTGGTGGTGTTCGCAAAAACCTCCAAGGCTCTGAGCCGCCTGAACGAGATGTTCCGTCGAGGAGAGGTGCACAAGACCTATTGGGCTGTGACCCGGGGAATTCCGGAACCGTCAGAAGCCATGTTGACCCATTATATAACTACTGTTGAGCGGAATAACAAATCCTATGCTTCGCTTGAGCCGAAGGACGGAGCCAAAGAGGCGCGTCTGTCTTACAGGATGATTGCCGCTACAGAACGCTACAGGCTGTTGGAGGTGAATCTCATGACGGGACGTAAACATCAGATACGCGTGCAGCTAAGTGCAATTGGATGTCCGGTGCGCGGCGACCTCAAATACGGTGACCGTCGCAGCAATCCTGACGGCAGTATTTCCTTGCTTGCGCGTCGTGTGCGTTTCATTCATCCGGTGTCGCATGTTGAGATCGATGTAACAGCTCCGGTACCTGCCGGCGACGCTTTGTGGCAGGCGCTTGAAGAAGCGGCGGAACAGGTACGGAATAATAACGCTGACAGATAATTGGATATGAAAAAAGAAGAACTCAGAATAGTTTTTTTCGGCACACCTGAATTTGCAGTAGAGAGCCTCGCGCGCCTTGTCGACGATGGTTTCAATATAGTAGCGGCCGTAACGATGCCCGACAAACTTGCCGGCAGAGGCCATAAGGTATTTCAGTCGCCTGTCAAAGAGTACGCTGTAGCTCACGGAATCCCCGTCCTGCAGCCTGAAAAACTTAAGGCGCCTGATTTCATAGAAGATCTGAGTGCGCTGAGTGCCGACCTCTTCATAGTCATAGCGTTCCGCATGCTTCCCGAGATAGTGTGGGCAATGCCTCCTTTGGGTACATTCAACCTCCATGCGGCTTTGTTGCCGCGCTATCGTGGAGCGGCACCCATCAACTGGGCTGTCATCAACGGCGATACCGAAACGGGCGTCACCACATTCTTTATCGACAATCAGATCGATACAGGCGATATATTGCAGCGGGAGCGTATCAGTATCGGTCCCGATGAAAATGTCGGATCTGTCCACGACCGGCTGATGCGCCTCGGAGCGGAACTGACAGTAGATACAGTGCGCCATATCATAGCCGGCGATCTTCGTCCTATACCTCAGGATGAACTTGCTGCGGAGGAAGCACCGTCGGCCGCACCGAAGATTTTCCGTGAAACCTGTCGTATGGATTTCAGCAAAAGCGCATTACAGCTTCATAACTTTGTCCGCGGGCTGTCGCCATATCCTTGTGCGTGGGCGGAATTATATGATGGGGACAGCCATATCACGACTGTCAAGATACTGCGCGCCGGAGTTGTCGATGACAAGACCTTGTCGCCGGGAGCTGTAAGCTTTGTGGGAGGACGTATGCTCGTAGGCGCGGGAGGCGCTACTGCTCTCGAAATATTTGAGTTGCAGCCGGCCGGCAAACGCAGTATGGCGACTGTCGACTATATCAACGGTCTGAGTCGGGCCATGCCGGCGAAGCCCCGTATGGAATAGCGGTATTTTAGCTTAATTTTACATTCTCCATCGGCAAGATTTCAAGCTTTTTTCCTAATTTTACGTCCGAAATGCCAACGTAGTCACTGCTATCTGATGCGGCTGAACATTCCGCTGCTAAGGGCGTTGTACTATATGACACGCTTGATGCCCGGCATTAGGGCTGTAAGCGTAGCCGGATTCAACATTTCAACTCTAAAAGGACACGGAAAAATGAACAGCTACAATTCAGACGGTGGTGATTTCCGCCGTGACAATGACAGGCAGACGACAGGCATCTCCCGGACAAACAGTATCCTGCGCATGATATTCGGCATATTCATGATAGTGATTTATGTCGGTATGGGCGTATTGTTGCTTATAAACTTTTTTGGCTGGGACGGCGATTGGGCTTGGACCCGTTATGTCGTGGGCATAGTACTGATTATTTATGGCATCTGGCGCGCTTACAGGCAGATAAAGGGTATTGACAACCCGTATATGAACTGAGCCGTAATATCCTAAGCATCATGAAAAAGACAGTGACCCGCTTTTTGACCATTGTTATGGCAGCGCTTGCAATTGCAGGTACGCAGTCGTGCATGCGGTATGAGAAAAAAGCGAATACTTCCACCTCAGGCACCATGACGATGGTGTGCGACAATACATTCGAGAACATCATGAACCAGGAGGTCGATGTGTTCGAGTACCAGTATCCTGACGCCCATGTGCTTGTGCGTTATGCGAGTCAGAGCGAAGCCATAGACTCGCTGATGTCGCTGAATACCAAGACTATCGTAATAGCCCGCGATCTTACCAAGGACGAGATGAAGTATCTGAAGAGCAAACGCAGCTTTGTCCGTTCGTCGAAAATCGCTGTCGATGCAGTCGCGTTTATAGTCAATCCGGCCAACGACGTCAACAAACTTATGCTGAAGGAGCTTTCGCAGATACTTTCCGGCGAAACTACGGAATGGAACGAAGTAATGCCGTCGAAACTCGGTAAAATACGTGTTGTACTTGACAATAAAGGCTCCAGCCTTGCCGCATATCTGCGTGACTCGCTTCTCAACGGAGGTAAGTTTGCTGAAAATGTCTATGATGCCGGTTCTATACCGGGTGTATTCGAGGCTGTCGAGAAAGACAAGAATGCCATAGGCGTGCTTGGCGTAAGCTGGATAACGTCTGATATGGATTCCGCCGATATGGCACCCGACCAGCTTGCCAAAAGTGTGCTTTCCGATGAGCCGGTACAGGGAGCGACTCTCAGCAGGCGCGTGAAAGTACTGCCTATATGCCGCAATAACGAAGTAACAGCCTATAGGCCCTATCAGGAGAACATATTCAACGGAACATATCCTCTTTTTCGTCAGATATATATGATTACAACAGCCCACTCAGGCACAACCGGAGGCGGTTTCTATTCTTTTGTCACCGGCGATATCGGGCAGAAAATCATAATGAAAACAGGCATAATGCCTGCGCGTATGCGCATACAGGTAGTGCAGCTGGGCGAATAGTCCGCTCACGACCTTTTATCGGAATACCAAAACAATCAAAAAAATAAAAAACAAGAACAGCAAATGAAATTAAAAGCTCTTTTTACGATGTTTCTGGCCGGTTCGCTTCTGGCCGGCGCCCAGAGCCAGGGTTACAAGGACGGCATCGAGTACTACAAGGCAGGTCAGTACGATAATGCCCGTACCATCCTCGAACGTACGCTCAATGACTCATCGACTGATCAGTCGCTTGCCAATTACTATCTCGGCCGTGTGGCGCTGATCAAAGGTGAGCGTCAGAATGCAGTCGCTTATTTCGAAAAGGGTCGCAATCTGAATCCCGAGAACCCGTTCAACTATGTTGGCCTTGGTGCCGCAGATCTTCTTAACGGCAATGCCAAGAGTGCTGAAGGTTATTTCAAGGAAGCCCAGAAACTTGGTAAAAAGAATGGAGAGGTGACTGTTGCAATCGCTCGTGCTTATTACAACGCCGATCCGGTGCTTTACAAGGCTCAGATTGACAAAATGCTTCAGAAAGCACGCAAGGATACTAAAAATCAGGAACCGGCCATATATATACTCGAAGGCGACATGCTCGCAGACCAGCGTGAATACGGTGATGCGGCCGCTCAGTACGAAATGGCAATCAATTTCGACCAGAACAATCCTGAGGGTTACGTGAAATATTCCAACGCTTATTTCTTCGTCAATCCCAACTTCGCTATTTCCAAGCTGGAGGAACTGCTGGAAAAACAACCCCAGTCGGCTCTGGCGCAGCGCGAACTCGCTGTGAAGTACTTCGATGGCAAGCACTGGCGCAAGGCTGTGGATCTTTATGGCAAATATCTGCAGAATCCCAACCACTTCCCTGAAGACAAGGCTATGTATGCCGTACTGCTGTATTGGGACAACAAGTACAAGCCCTCTTTGGATGTGGCTAACGAAATTCTAGCCAACGACCCTAACCATTTCCTCTCCCAGCGTATGCGTTTCCTGAATGAAACCGCGCTTGAGGACTATCCTGCGGCTGTCCGCGATGCCGAGGCTTTTTTTAAGAACAATCCTAACGGCAATTTTACAAGCAATGACTACGTTACCTATGCACAGGCTCTCAGCGGTACCGGTCAGGATTCGCTTGCTGTCGTACAGTATGAGATTGCCGCAAAGCGTGATCCGGAAAACGGTGACCTGTTAAAAGGCCTCAGCGACATGTATACCCGCGCGAAAGACTATCTGTCAGCTGCCGAAACTTACGATGCCTACCTGCAGCTTCAGGAAAATCCTTCGATCAATGACCTCTTCGGAATGTCCGGTCGTTATCTGAATGTTGCCGCAACAACTACCGACAACGACGAGCAGCGTGTAAAAGCTGCCGACCGCGGTCTTGAATATATCAACAAGGTTATGGAGCGTGCGGCAAAACAGGGTCCGCTCTACCAGCGCAAGGCTCGCCTTTACATAGCCCGCAATGGTAACCAGCCTGATATAAACGCTATTGAAACATACAAGGAAATGACCGACTTCCTTGATGAGGATCCTGCCAATATGAGTCCGGAGAATAAGGCGTCCCTCGGACTTTATCGTGAGGCATATTCTTTCGGTATGCTGTACTACGGTAATATCGAGAAAGATAAGGACAAAATGGCGGAATTTACAGAAAAATACAATATTGTCGACGGCATTCTTAACCCAAAGACCGCTGAGCCGACCGCTGAATAAGCGATAATATTGAAAAAATAAACGAAACGGCATAAGCGGGGGTGGATATATAACGCCTCCGCTTATTCTGTTATCGGCATCCATTCAATGATTAATAGCTATTATGTCACTACAGCCACTTGCAGAGCGTCTGCGGCCGCGTACGCTTGACGAATATATAGGCCAGAAACATCTTGTCGGACCTGACAGCATACTGCGTCGCATGATTGACAGCGGTCGTGTATCGTCGTTTATATTATGGGGGCCTCCCGGTGTGGGTAAGACTACTCTTGCGCGTATAATAGCAAATACAACCAAAAGTACATTCTATACACTGTCGGCTGTGACGTCCGGGGTGAAGGATGTACGTGAAGTCATAGAACAATGTCGTCGCGACACACAGAGCATGTTCAGCGCCGGCCGTCCTATACTTTTTATCGATGAAATACACCGTTTCAGCAAGTCGCAGCAGGACAGCCTGCTCGGAGCGGTGGAGAACGGCACGGTCACGCTTATAGGCGCGACGACAGAAAACCCTTCGTTCGAAGTAATACGCCCTCTTTTGTCGCGTGCTCAGGTTTATGTGCTAAAACCGCTTGAGGAAAATGATTTGAGGGAACTTCTTGAACGGGCGATCACCACCGATGAGATCCTGAGCCACCGCACAGTGCGTGTCGACCAGACCGAGGCCCTTTTCAGATATGCAGGCGGCGATGCCCGCAAATTGCTTAACATACTTGATCTTCTCGAACAATCCACTCCTGCCGGCGCGGATATTATCATTGACGATAAAGTTGTGACCGAAAGGCTTCAGGAGAATCCGCAGGCCTATGACAAGAACGGGGAGATGCACTACGACATCATATCGGCATTCATAAAGAGTGTCCGCGGCAGTGATCCTGATGCGGCTGTCTATTGGCTGGCGCGTATGATTGCCGGAGGTGAAGATCCGGAATTCATAGCCCGCCGTATGGTCATTCTGGCATCGGAAGACATAGGACTTGCAAATCCGAACGCCATGCTTGTGGCGAATTCGACTTTCGATATCATCCAGAAGATAGGTATGCCGGAAGGGCGTATCCCTTTGTCGCAGTGTGCTATTTATCTTGCCGTTTCAGCAAAGAGTAATTCAGCCTATAAAGCTATAGATGCAGCTCTTGCCGAAGTTGAGCGAAGCGGTAATCTGCCCGTACCCCTGCATCTGCGCAATGCGCCGACATCGCTCATGAAGAAGCTCGGCTATGGGGAACAGTACAGGTATGCACATGACTATCCCGGAAATTTCGTACGTCAGCAGTTTCGTCCGGATGCCATCGCTTCAACGCGTTTCTGGAATCCGGGAGCAAACCCGTCGGAGGATGTCATGCGCCAGCGTCACGAATCACGATGGGGAAAAGAGTAGGGTAGCGGCCTCTATGCTTTATGTCACACGTTGAAGCGGAAGTGCATGATGTCACCGTCCTGCACTACATATTCCTTGCCTTCGACGCCCATTTTGCCGGCTTCCCGAACTCCTGACTCTCCGCCGAGTGCGACGAAATCGTCATATTTTATGACTTCGGCGCGGATAAAGCCTTTTTCGAAATCGGTGTGGATTATTCCGGCGCATTTAGGCGCTTTTGAGCCGCGGATGAATGTCCAGGCGCGGACTTCGTCGGGACCTGCGGTAAAGTAGGTATGTAGGTCGAGCAGACGATATGCGGCTCGGATAAGACGAGATACACCGGATTCTTCAAGTCCTATTTCGGCCAGAAATTCGCGACGTTCTTCCCATGTGTCAAGTTCTGCTATTTCGCTTTCGGTGCGTGCGGCTACCACAAGAAGCTGTGCGCCTTCGTCCTTTATCGCTTCCCGTACGGCTTCGACGTAAGCATTTCCGTCGGCAGCCGCGGCATCGTCGACGTTGCAGACATACAGTACCGGTTTGGAGGTCAGAAGGAAGAGTTCACGGGCAAATTTCTGTTCGTCGGGAGTTTCGAAGGTAACGGCACGTGCGGGCAGACCTCGTTCGAGGGCTTCTTTTATCTGTCGCAGTACGTCGTATTGCATTTTTGCGCTTTTGTCGCCTCCGGTCTGAGCCTGTTTTTGTGTTTTTGCAATGCGGGCGTCGACGGTTTCAAGGTCTTTGATCTGTAATTCCATGTCGATGATTTCCTTATCGCGCACGGGATTGACAGAACCGTCTACATGAGTGATGTTGTCGTCGTCGAAGCAACGGAGAACATGTATGATGGCGTCGGTTTCGCGTATGTTTGCCAAAAACTTATTGCCGAGTCCTTCACCCTTTGAGGCTCCTTTTACAAGGCCGGCAATGTCGACGATCTCCACGGTTGCGGGAACGACAGAACGGGGTTGACACATCTCGACAAGGCGTGTCAGACGGTCGTCGGGTACGGTTATGACACCTACGTTGGGTTCGATGGTGCAGAACGGAAAATTGGCCGACTGGGCCTTAGCGTTGGAAAGACAGTTGAAAAGAGTCGATTTGCCTACGTTTGGCAGGCCGACAATGCCGCATTGAAGAGCCATTGTTATGTAAGTTTTGAGCGTTTTAACTTGTTTAATGAAATAGGGCGCCGGGACACGGCGCCCTATTCGGGTGCAAAGTTACGTAAATTTTTTCAAAGGGCGAATTTGCGGCCGCGTACAATATATATGCCGCGCGGCATCGAGAATTCGTTGTGGCCTTTGTGAGCGTTCAGCATGATACGTCGTCCGTCGGCGGTGAATATTTCCAGGTTACATGAATCGGATGTATCTACAATAAGAGTGCCGGGACGAACGGATATTTCACTTATGCAGTCGTCATCTGAAACGGAGGGTATTATGCAGCCGTCGCTTATGCCCGTCATTACGCCGATAAGGCCCTGCCTGTTGTATATGCCCTTGTTGACCAGTCTGAGGTCGATTGTCTGGTTGCCGGATTCGACGCCGCTGTGGCCGTTGTTGAAAATTATTCCTGCGTTGCCACTGAGTTCGTTTTCGGGTTCGAATGTGATCATCCATGCCGGTTCGCCGTCAAGGTCGATGGCCGTACAATAGGAACCGGGCCAACCACCGAGCGGATTGTAGCCGTTGTCCCATACAAAGGCGTTCACAATTCCCCAAGGAGTGTCGCCGTTGTCGCGGAAATAAACAGTCACCGCTTTCTCTGTAGGCGGAATTTCGCCACCCCATTCTTCCGAGAGCCAGCTGACTGATTTGCGCAGATAATTTTTGACAACCGATGCACGGGCAAGTTCGTCGGCGTTGCCGTAATACGGCCAACGCTCGGCATCGCGTCGTGCTGCTCCGGCAATCTGTGAGGCATACGCGTCGATATAATCATATATGTCGGTATAACTGCCTGCGAGGAATTCGCTCCATACGTCGCGTACGACCTTCATGAATTCAGGGAATTTGCACATTTCGCCTATCCATGTCTGATGATGTTCGCGTCCCTGATAGATGAATTGCGATTTGGAGTGGTTGAAAGCGCTGCCGAAGTCCCATACCGGGCCGAATTTCCATTTTTCGCTGTCGCCGAGCTGGCGGTTGAGATAACAGCTTCCATGAAATGACTCGTAGTCGTCAACGATTTCCTGAACTATATAGTAGCGTGCGAGAATATCCAGGTCTACATATTCCGCCCATGTGCAGTTGTCTTTGTCGTTGCTGAAAATAGCATTGTTGATGGCTGTCATGTGTGTTGTAAGCCAGTCGTTCTGAAGCGGTGACAGTATTTCCGGAGTCTTGTATGTGAATACGGTGACGTGCTTGTCATATTCAGGCACGGTAATATGAGGGTCGTTGGTGTAGTTGTCGATTTCAAGAAGCCATCCGCCGCTGACTGTCGCCGGATCTTCGTTAAGGTCGGGCTGTTCGACGATATTGACACGATCTTTGTCGACGCGTATAGTTTCTGTAAGGAAATACAGTCCTATGTAGTCGCCGTTGAGTACCACTTCGAGCGGCTTGTCGGCCGGAGTCCAAGGCATTCCTATCATTCGGCTGAGTTGGAACCCTACGGCGTTGCGCATGAATCCGAAGCTGTCGTCGGCATGAGCGAGCAAGGCGAAGTGTTTGCTCTTTTTGCACCCCATGAGCGGTGTTTTTGTTTCGAGTTTTATTCGGTACGGTTTTTTGTCGAATCCGCTCCATGTCCAGTTGCCTCGTCCGCGTATCTGTAACGGCTCGGGAGCCTGGGCGCTTCCTACAGCCTCGATGCCTTCAAAACCCATGGGGTCAAGATAATATGTAGCCTGAAGATAATCTTCTTTCGATGTTATCGGTGTATTGCCATCTGTGGTTATGTACATCACAGGAAGTGTGCCTGACGGCTCAAGAGCCGCCGAGGCCAGAACTGTGCAGGCAAAAGCCAGTATACAAATAATTTTGCGTAAGTTTGTCATGGTTTGTTTGAATAAGTAAGATTTCAGATATTATTTTGTAAAGGTAAGAATTTATTCCGATATACTGATGCCTGTGATTTCAGAACGTGGCGGCACTCGCCAATATGGCCGTATGTGATAGTATTGTTTTCCGTTGGTGCCTATGAAACGCAGTATTGAACAGTCATTGTTGTAGTCGATACTTCCGTCGGCATACACTATTTTACAATGAATGTCTATGGCATGGGCAATGGAGCGGTCGATTATGTTTTTGATATCCGGCATTTTTTTGCAATCAGTGTAGATGGCTTTATCGAGCATCCGGATGTCAAGATCCTTATTCAGCGTTTTGAACCCCGCATTGTCAAGATCGGTCGACAGCGATGTCGGGACGACCGATAGATTTTCCCCGATATTACTGTACATTATGGAATAATAGTGGAAAGACATTCCCCATACGTGGCGCATAGGATAAGCCATCGTGTACCATGGAACGTCTTCCCGGGATATGATGTCATAGAATACAGTTCCGTTCGGACTCTCTTTGAGTTTTTTGTAAAGCAATGAATCCATGCGGAAAAATTTATATTCCCAATGTATGGCGGATATGCCTATTGAGAGAAATGCCAGCATTGAAATGCCGGCAATTCCTGATATTGCTTTTTTCTCGGATAAACGGCTTTGAAACAGGATGTATAACAGACCGGTCGGACCAAAAAGCTGTGCGATGAATCCGGTTCGAGGCCTGACAGCCGCTGTTGCGCTGATTATTATTGAGCTTAATATACTGCCTATTAAAAACAGAAAAAGCGGATTCTCCGTCAGTGCCATTGTCTGTTTTCTGAACCGTTTTGTTGCCAATCCGAAGATAACGGCTCCAATGAATATGAAGCCGGCGATATTATGGAGCACAACTCTGATCGGAGCCGCAAAAATTGAAGACAATGCAGATTCTTTTCCTAAGCGCATGACCATCCCCGGCGTGAAGCATGTGGTATATGCGATTATTGCGACTATTGCAGGTATTGTGATCCACCAAAAAACAGGAACGCTCTGTTTCCTGAATAACCGGAACACGATTATAAGTCCCATTCCGCCGAGAAGAGCTACGCCGAATAGTTCGTGCATCCAGGCGGTAATAACGCATAATACGGCCGATAGGATGTCCTTGAACAGATGCTTTGATGGCCGAGGCGTTTTTAGTGAGTCCATCAGGAGGAACACACAGCATAGCATTATCGATGCCGTGATTATGTAGTTTGTGGCATATACGCGCAGAAACATTGAGTCGCGCCAAGGAAGTGCCACTGCCAACAGAAGTGTCATGATGGAAAGCGCGCGCGGGTTCCACCATGATCCGCTTGCCATTCGGGCTGTGTTCCAGAATATAAATGTTGTGCAAAGTCCTATGAGTATCGCGGATAGCTTGTATATTGTCGGATCGAGTAGCAGGAATATGTCGAGCCAGTTTGCAAGCCGGATATTGTCGGTTTCGTAAAACATGCGCAGATAGTCTGCATATTTTTCCGTGCTGAAAGGTATGGCTTCCGACGTCCATGTGAAGCCGTTGTATATGGCTTTGAAGTACATGTCGTCGAAATACGGAGGGGTAAGCAGTGTCATCAGTCCGTAGACAAGAAATACAGCGATTAATATCGCCGCGGAAAGGCTACGGTTACGTGTGTTCGAGGTTTGCAGATGGTTCATGCTTTTTCTGTAGTTGAGTCTTTGCCGTGAAGCCAGGAATGGATGCAGCCGACAAGGAGTGCGCCTCCGACGATATTTCCGGCGGTAGAGGGCAGAAGGTTGTCGATAAACAAAGATGATATGCTGACATCGGCTCCTTCCATCATGCCTGCGGGAATGAAGAACATGTTTGCCACACAATGCTCATAGCCCAGAATCACAAATGCCATAACGGGGATCTGGCAGGCCAGAAGTTTTTCGCCCAGCCGTTTTCCGGACAGAGCAAGCCATACGGCCAGACAGACACACCAGTTGGCGCCTATGCCTTTAAGGAATATCACAAACCATGGTGCGGATACCTTAGCCTCGGCCATGCTGCGTATGGCGCCGGACCATGGGTCGGGGGCGGTGAGTCCGGTGAGGTGTACCATGAAAAAAGCGAAAGCCAGTGCGCCGGCGAAATTACCGAGCCATACAAGTGCCCAATTGCGCATGACAGCCCCGGCACTTATGCGGCCTTGCATAAGCGGAGGAATAAGCAAGGCGTTGTTGCCTGTAAAAAGTTCTGCGCCGAGTACGACGACAAGCATCAGACCTATAGGGAATACTGCACCGCTGATGAGTTTCTGCAGTGCCGGATTGGCTGCGGCGGCATCCGGGAAACCGTAGCCGGCAATCAGAGAGAGAGTTCCTCCGAGGGCTATGTAGGCTCCTGCGAGTGCGCTAAGGATAATAAGGCGGCTTGTGGAGCCTGTTTTTGAGCTGAGTAAAGCTTTGGCTGTACCGCTTGCAAGGGCTGTGTCGAGTGTCTGACGTGGGGTACGTACGGGCATGGATTGGCTGTTGTGATTATAAAAAAGTAGGGGCGCAATGTATTGCGCCCTTGTTTTTGCGGATGTTTGGTCTTGAGAGCATCCGGGTGTTTTATTACTTTTTGTCGCCGGTCGGCGATGATGTCTGGCGCGGAGGCCGGCTGTTTCGGCGGTAGTGACGCACCAGACGTTGGGTGAACTTGCGTTCGGTGTTTTTGAGGCGTAATAATTGCCTGTTGTCGAGTATTTCCTTGAATTTCGGATAATATTCCATTTCTGTTTCGCCTTCGCGTAGCTTCTGGCTGAAAATAACCTGAGCGGCACTTTCAATTTCGATTTCGGAGGCGTTGTCAGAGTTTTCTATTTTACGTTCGATCTCGCGGATGTCGTCGTTGATTTTCATTACCCTGTCTTCCATCTCGTCGTAGAGCGGGAAAAAATCGCGCTGCTGTTCGCGTGACAGGTCAAGTTCTCGGGTAAGGAAGTCGTGCTTGTAATTTCGCAGTTCGGATATATAGCGCTCGCGGTCAGGATCCTCTTTATCCTGCTGCGGTGCCGCCTGCACCGTCATTGCCGCCAATGCGAGCCATAACGTTGCTGTAAGTTTTGAAAAGCGGAGTCTGAATATTTCTGTCATGGGAGTCGTGTGTCGTTTTCGGGTTCGTTAAGGAACGGAGCTTCTTCGATAGAACCGTCTTCCATCATTTCGTCGAGTATATCCCATTCGCTGATGTCGTCATAGACGTAGTCAAGCATGAAGTCGTCGTTTGCGAAAGCTTCGGCCAGCACGGGGTTTGAGTCCATGGATCCGAGGTCGGCGTGTCCGGCCATGATAGTGAACATTTTAAGCATGCACCATACGCCTGCGAACATCGCTGCCATGTAGATGTATGGCCGTATCGACGCCCAAAGACCGCGTGATGCCGGAGCTTCAGCCATGTTGCGGTCCGGCAAACGGCGCCCGATACGTTCGGCAAGAGCATCGAAATATCCGTCGGGAACGGTTATACCGTCGCGGCGTTCGATTCTGCTCAGTATGTCGGTCGTTTTTTTCATGACTGTTTCAGGAGAGTTGCTTTATGTCTATGACTTTATACGGACTGAATGGTTTAATCGTGGTTGTCGAAATAATTCTCGATTTTTTTGACAGCGAGATGATATGATGCTTTAAGTGCACCTACGCTTGTGCCAAGAATTTCGGACATGTCTTCGTAACGCATGTCGTCATAGTACTTCATATTGAACACAAGGCGTTGTTTTTCCGGAAGAGTAGCCACTGCCATACGCAGGCGTGCGGCCAGAACGTCGCCGTCAATGTCGGTGTCGGCTTCGATGGTGTGGATCAGAGAGCTTTCCTGATCGTCGAGCGAAAGGTTAAGGCGTTTGCGCTCGCGGGCAAGGAATGTTATGCTTTCGTTGATTGCTATTTTATATAGCCATGTCGATAATTTTGCTTCACCGCGGAAGTTTTCGAGAGAAGTCCATGCTTTGATGAATGTGTTCTGCAGGAGATCGTCGGCGTCGGCATGGTTCTGGACCATGCGTCGTATCTGGCGGTAGAGCGGTTCGCCGAAAGTGCGGATGACTTCGGAGAAAGCTTCTGATGCGGTCTGCGGGTCACGCAGGCGCTTTATCAGTTGTGGGTTTTCGGCTGGCAGTTCTGACATTATTGCTTCAAAGGTAGGTAATAAAATTTAAAAACGAGACCGTATGACCGGTGTTTTTGGAAAATTTTGGATTTTTAAGCTACCTTTGTGGTGTAATAATGAAGACAACGATACTATTATTTATTATGACTCTTCCGGCTTTAGTGCCTGCGGAGTCCGCTTATGGATATTCTTTCGTGTTATCCGATTCGGTGGTGGCGCACCGTGCGCATGTGCTCAAGCCGCTTGAGGTGCTCGGTGTAAAAAACGGGGCCGATGATGCCGGCCGTGAGGCTGTAACGCATCTCGACGGAGCTGATGTGCGGCGCTATGGACTGGAATCGCCAAAAGGAGTGGCTGAGATAGCTCCCAATTTCTATATGCCGGATTATGGTTCGCGGATGACGTCTTCAATATATGTCCGTGGACTGGGTGCACGTATGGAGCAGCCGGTGGTTGGACTCAGCATAGACAACGTGCCGGTGATGAACAAGGACTCCTATGATACGGATCTGTCGGATATTGCTGACATTGAGGTTCTGCGTGGCGCACAGTCGGTGCTCAACGGACGCAATACGATGGGTGGTCATATAAATATACGAACGCTTTCACCTATGTCCTGGCAGGGCTATCGCGCTACGGTTTCCTATGGAAGCGCAAACACTGTCGGTGTTTCTGCAGGGGCTTATATGAAATTTGATGAGAGATTGGCCACGTCGCTTACCGCCGACTTCGGACGTTCCGACGGTTTTTTCCGAAATGCTTACGACGGAAGCAGACTGGATCGATATATTCGCGGAGCTTTGCGTTGGAAGCTTGAATGGCGCCCCTCGTCACGTCTGTCTATGAGCAATGTGGCGTCGCTTTCGCTGCTTGATCAGGGGGGGTATCCGTATGTTTCTCTTTCAAGTGGAGAAATAGCTTATAATGATACTTGCTCTTATCGCCGTACTTATTTTTCCGACGGCATTACGCTGGCGTGGGCCGGGAAGCGGGTGGTTGTGACTTCCCGTACGTCGGTGCAGTATCTTGACGATGAAATGCGCCTCGACCAGGATTTTACAAGCGATGATTATTTTACTCTCCGGCAGAGCCGTCGCGAATGGACTGTGACTGAGGATCTCTTCACGCGTGGTAGCCGCGGGGCTTACAGCTGGTTGGGAGGTGTGTTTGCGTTTTATAAGCATTCTGATATGGATGCTCCTGTCACATTTTATGATACCGGTATAAGAAAACTGATCGAGGAGCACCGCAATTCGGCCAATCCCGAATATCCCATTGCCTGGGATGCGAGAAGTTTTGTGCTTGGCAGCGATTTCAAACCGGCCAGTGGCGGTGTCGCACTATATCATGAGAGTGTGGTCAACATAGGACGTTGGCGGCTTGAAGCAGGTCTGCGATGCGATTTCGAGCGTTCTGTGTTGTCGTATCGCAGCCATAGCAATACAGGGTACACTGTGTTTCACAAACTTCCCGACGGCACGCTTGAACCGTACAGCCACACGCCTGTCGACATAGACGACAGTGGGCGACTTGCGCAGAATTTTCTGGAACTGCTTCCTAAATTCAGTGTGAGTTACTCAGCCGCAGGCGGACGGCTGACACCATATTTCACTTTTTCCAAGGGTTACAAGACGGGCGGCTACAATACCCAGATGTTCAGCGATGTTCTTCAGCAACGTATAATGTCCTATATGGGACTTAGCCAGCTTTATACTCTTGAGGAGATTGTCAGCTACCGTCCGGAGAAAAGCTTTAACTATGAGGTCGGCTTGCATGCGACGCATCCTGCCGGACGTTACTCTTTGGATTTTGCTGCGTTCTATATCGATTGCCGAAATCAGCAACTGACAGTCTTTCCGCCGGGAATGACAACAGGACGTATCATGACCAACGCCGGACGCACCCGTTCTTTCGGAGTAGAGCTTTCGGGGCGTTATCGCTTTATCGAGGATCTTATTCTAACAGCATCCTACGGCTATACCAATGCTACCTTTAGAGAATATAATGACGGTCGGGCAGACTATCGCGGCTGCCGTGTGCCGTACGCTCCGGAGCAGACTCTCTTCGCATCCGTCGACTGGCGCATGCCTTTTGCTGCCGTGGCAGGTGTGACCCCATCGTTGCAATTGGCTGCGCGGGGCGCGGGACGTATTTTCTGGGATGAAACGAATTCGTTGAAACAGAATTTTTATTGCTTGCCATCGTTGTCGCTTGATTTCTCCCATGAAAACTGGTCCTTGCGACTGTGGTGCCGCAATCTTACGGATACGGAATACGATGTTTTCTATTTCAAATCCATAGGAAACTCGTTCGTCCAGCAGGGGCGCCCGCGAGAATTTGGTGCTACACTTCGTCTGCGCTTCGGGCGTATGCGGACATATTGATTTTGGAATTCTGCGATTTTTGCATAACTTTGTCGCATACAGCGAATCGCATGATTAAAAACATTTAATAATATTCAGTCAATCTTTAAAACATGGAAATTTTTAGAAAATTCTCTCTTTTCACCGCTATTGCAGTTGCCGTGACACTGGGCGGGACACTCAGTTCATGCAACAATGACAATGAGGATGACAACTACACCCGCCATACGCTAAGCAACAGTTTCGGTTGTGTGACTTCGATAGGCACACAGACGCAGACAATTTCGTCTTCAATGACGTATGTGGTGACTTTTAACTATAGCACCGGAAAAGCAACAGTCGAAATAACAGGTCTTGAGATGCCTGACGGTACAAAATATCCGTCTATTCTTCTTGAAGAAATGACTTGGAAAATGAAAGACGGCTGGCGTACTATCGAGGCGAGTGCTCCGAAATCATCGATTTCCGGTTTCGCACAGGCCCCGATATTCGAAAATGTGAGCATCGGTCTGCTTGACCGCATCTATAATAATGCTTATATCCCGGCTTTTTATGTAAAGGCTCGTGTGAACACTCAGTACAGCCTCTTTTCAGCGCTGAACCAGCAGGTGTTCTTCGGCAAGACAGAAACTGTCGATCCGGAAGGACGTGTAGTCACAACCCGCAGTACCGGTTACAGCTTTATCATAAATCCCCGTACTATGCCTCTTACGGCGACCATCGGTGTGGCTCGAGCCAAGTTCGTCAACAATATGCCGGCTCAGGATTTCCTATTCGAAGATGTTCCATGTACCCTTAACGGAAACGGTACTCTGACATTTGAAGCTGAATCTCTGATTCCGACGCAGAATAAAGTGCCTAATACCAATTTCCCAATAAGTGATCTTGAGGGTGTCTATGACTTTATGAGCGGTCTTGATATGGATTTCGACTGTACGGCATTCGGAAAGAAGTACAGTGTGACAGCAGACTTGGATTACGTTTCGTCGCCTGACGAATAAAATATATCCGGATAAAGAAATGGCCTGAATTCGCATCGGATTCAGGCCATTTCTATTATGTGTTGTATATTATATGTCGTATCAACGGACAATCACTTTGCGGCTTCCGGCGATGTAGATGCCGGGAGCAAGACCGACGGCAGCTTCTGATGCCGGTACGTCATGACGTACGAGAATGCCGGTAGTGGTATAAACATCGACTCTATTCCGGCTTTCGTCCGGGATAATGCTTGTTTCGTCAGTGCCGCTTTCCGGATCGGGATTGTAGAGCAGCCGGAAATTATCGAAGCAGTTCCAGTCGTTTGCCATGACCTTGCTTTTCCGCATGCCTACACGCAGAGTGCCTGTTTCCGGCAGTATTAAAGTGATACTGTTTCCGGCATAGCAAGCGTCTGAGTTGAATGCCTTGTTGGCCTGAGCTACATTATCGGGATAGGTGTAGGGAGAGTTGGTGTAGGGGGCCGATTCGTCGAAGAGCGACATGAAGGGCACGGATTTGTCGTTCATGTAAAGTTCTGCGAGCAGTTGTTCGGAACCGTCGACATGGGCGTTATATCCATCTTTGCCTCCGTAGCGGTAGAATCCTGAACAGCTGAAAGTGTATTTTCCGGCAGGCATGTAGTCGAGAATCTGGTAGGTGTCGAAAGTCTTGTTCCAATGTTCGGCTACACCTTCCGATGCAGCCGTGAACGGGGTTCCGCTCCACCCGTTTCCACCTTTGCTGAAGTCTGGATTGGCGAGCAGTACGGTCAGGTCCGAAGTGCCTTCTCCTTGGAGTAGTTCTTTCACATATTCTTCTCTGGCGGCCTTTATGGCTGTTATTGCTTTTGGCAGTTCTTCGGCCAGTTCGGCCACAGTGCGCAGATCAAGCGCTTGTTCGGCTGAAGCGATAGCATTGTCGAATGCTGAGGTCTGGAGCGAACGCACGTCGGCGATCAGCAATACAAGGTCGCTCCATGCCTGCAGGGCGGTATATTCGTCTTCGGTGACTGTCATGACCGAACCGTGCTGGAAGTTGCCCTCTCCGTCTACTTTTATGGAAGAACCGGGATTGAGTCCGAGGTGATCGGCTTCGCAGACTTTATAGGCAGAACCTCCGGAATATCGCATGTAATATATGTTATGGGCATCTTCGTCGATTCGTCGCACGATGGTAGATCCTTCTACCTGTTCGCCTCCTTCGTTAGTTATGTGCAGAGTTTCTGTCCATGTGCCGCCTACGAGCCTGTCGGATGTCAGTTCGTATACTCCGCGTTCATGGCCGCCGGCGCCTTCGTGTTTTATAAACATATGGTAGAGTCCGTCATAATGGTTGAAGATTATGTCGCCGTCGATAACGGAATATCCGGGGTCGTAGAAAACCCGCGGTTGTGTCAGTGTCTTGAAATCTTTGTCGGCATATGAATAGAATATGCGATCATGGTTGTCGCCGGGGTTGGTGGACAGCAGGGAGTAGTAGACCAGATATGCGCCTTGTCCGTCAGGTCCTATCGGATCCCAGATGAACTGCGGCGCCCATACGCGGTTGATTCGTGCATACTCTGCGTCGGTGTTATAAACACCGGTGACCGCGTTGGGATCGGAGAATATCTTTTTGCCGAGCCGGAAGTCGAATACACTGCTTTCCCAATGGATCATGTCGGTGGAGCGAAGCAGGTCCATACCGTAATTGTTCCATTTCCCGGAAGTGGCATTGCACATGTCGGTGGTCGTCATGAAGTATTCGTCGGGACGTTGTCCGCGGTCGATGTAGGCGTCGCGTGTTCCGTGTTCGATTCCTGCAAGCGAGTGTGTGTCGAATATTTCAGCCCCGCCGAGAAGCTGGTGGAAGCGCATGCCTTTTTCTTCTTTTGTGCCCAGTGCATAATTGGTTATCTCTTTAGTCGATTTCATGTAGCAGTAGAGGTAACCGTAGCGGTCGTCGGTAGGCGCTATAGTCACGGGAAAATCGATGTGTGAAATTTCGCCTGCGGGGTAGGTGACTGTGGCTGTCAGAACGGCCCCTTCCAGAGGAACGGCATTTGTAAGGGGTGATGGTACGGATAGCAATGCGGACCATTTGCCTCCGGAAAGCGATAATGATGCCGGGTTTTGGCCGGATAAGGACCATTGCAGCGAAGCTCCTGAACGGGTACCCGTGGGGAGTGCTGTGGAGGCGTGAAGGAATGTCAGTTTCTGTCTGAGGCTGTTCAGCTCTTCTTTTACGGCCGCTTCGGCTTCGGGCGACGGCTTCCCTCCGCCTGTGCCGGAGAGAACGTCTGATATTCGCAAGCGTATGATGCTGAATGAATATGACGGGATATTGTAGGAAACCGAGCCGTCGCTTTTTATTTCAGCACTCGAACTTACGGGGCTTACGGTCAATGGGGCTTCGGTCGTGTTTTCGTCGGTGCCGTTGGCTGATGTAAGTACTGTTACGTCCTCGACATCTGTCGCGCTGGCGTTGGAGAGCTTTATGGATGTCGCGACGTCGCTGTCGTAGGGGTTTACGAGTTTGATGTAGAGCATGTCCTCGGCCTTGTTTATGGATGAGGATATATAAATTCTGCGTTTCACCGGCAGTGTGACATCATGGATAAGTTCTCCATCGATATAACAACGCACCGAGCCGCCGTTGACATCCACTTTAAGGTGGTATTTTTGTCCGCTGTTTATGGTGCCTGATTTTTTATCGTATGATGTTTTGGAGCCGTTTGTGCAGACTTCTATGGCGTGGGCCGAGTTGCTCCAGCCTCCTATGTTCCACCAGCAATAATTGTCGGCATCGCCATAGTTGAAAGCTATAAGAAATGCTTCGTTGCCCGATTTTTTTACAGCATCCAGTTCAAAAGTGTATGAATCGGGGAGCGCTATGCCGGCCACGTTTATCTTTCCCTGCATGGATGCGTCGGTCTGGTTAAGTGTTCCTCCGTCGCGGTTCCAGGATCCGCCGGCCGATGTCCAGATGTTGTTGGAGCCGGAGAAATCGTCGTTGAACAGTATTGATCCGTCGGGTGCAGTGACTTTGACGTTGTCGAAAGAAGCTGTGGTGCTCCATGTGCTCAGTCCTATCGAATTGCCTGTGGTGCTGACATTGCCGCTTTCCGTCCATCGCACATTCCTGTCGCCTTTCATTGTAGCCATAAGTTTCTGGACGTGGTAGGAAGGTGTGCCGTAGGCCGTAGCGCTGTTGAAGCGTATCATGTCGGGCTTCCACTTCTGGTCGTTTTCATTCACGAAGATCGGAGCGTAGCTGTTCATTACGCATACATCGGAGTTGTTTTCCATGCCGAGCATGTAGACTGCTTCGCCTAAGGCGGCGGTCAGGTGCCCATTGGTGCCGAATCCGTCTGTGACTGCATATTCGCCTACATATACTTTGGGACGCGAACGGTCGTACGTGTCATATTTGTTGTACTGGTTGACGAACCATGAAGGAGAACGGTAGTAATGTTCGTCGACAACTTCGACAGGATTGGAATTGCGCCACGAAGGCGAGTCGGTTCCCCATGATTCCACATTGCCGATAAGAGTGATTTCCGGGTAACGTGCTTTTATGGCGTCGTAGAACTGGCGATAGCGTTCTGCGTAGTGGTCGCTTTGCTGCGATGCGTCGGCCTGATAGTTTTCGTTGCCTATTTCGAGCAGTCGCAGATTGAATGGTTCCGGATGTCCGTTTGCCGCGCGGCGCGCGCCCCATTCGGTGGTGATGTCGCCGTTGCAGTATTCGATTGCATCAAGCGCTTCCTGTATGTATTCCTCGATGTCGAGATAATCGACGCTCCAACCGTGACCCATTCCTACGTTGACTACGAATAGAGGTTCAGCCCCAAGGTCTTCTGTGAGCTGGAGCATTTCATGAAATCCAAGGCCGTCGGAAACACGGTATCCCCACGACTGGTTCCAGTGTCCGGGGCGTTCTTCTATCGGTCCTATCGTTTTCTTCCATTCAAAACGGTTATGTCCTGTGCCTGAATTTTGTCCTTCGATGTAGCATCCGCCCGGGAAGCGTACAAATCCGGGTCTCATGGCTTCGAGCATCATTGCCAGATCTTTCCTGCATCCGTTAGGCCTATCCTTATATGTTGGAGGAAATAGGCTGATCATATCGAAAGCCATGGTTCCGGGCTTTGAAACGGTGAGTTGTAGCGATGCGTCAGGTAAAGAAGCCGTAGCGGTAAGTGAAGCGGTTAGTTTCTGCCACGATTCCGATCTTTTTACCGGAATTTCGACGCTTCCGGCGTTTTTGCCGTCGTTGTCGGTCAGAGTGGCGGTAATGATTCCTTCCCATCCCGGGTTTTTGATCCACAGTGACAAGGCGTAGCTTTGGCCGTTAACGGTGTTTATACCCCAGAAGCCGCTGTTGGCTATCCCTTGGCCACTTTGGGCTGCCGTCAGTTCAAGCGCTTTTGTCTGTATGTCGTTGATAAGGCCGTCGCTGATTATTTTCCACTCGGGATTGCCGATTTTGCTCCAGGCTTCGGGCGATGATTCATTGTCTTCGAAAGAGCGGTTGCGAATAAGTTCTGCGTACAGACCGCCGTCGCCGGCATGATTGATTTCCTCGAAGAATATGCCATAGTGCAGGTTGCCGATTTCAGGCCCCCGGTTTGCCACATCTATGTCCAGGGCCAATTGGGTTTGCCGGTTGGCCGAAGATATGAAAGATACACCGAGCAGGCATGCGGCCATGGCGGGCCGTATTTTTCTTGTGAAGTTCATAAATGGCTTTATAGACGTTTATGCTGGTAGGAGCATTATAAACAATGCCCCTGCCCGCAAGTAGTTTTATGTTTCGGAATATTTAGCGTATTACGGTTTTCTTGCCGTTGACGATGTAGAAGCCGGGAGTCGGATTTTCTACGCGTCGGCCGAAGAGATCGTAGATAATGGTGTTTTCGCTGTTGTCGGCTGCTTCGACAGAGCCTATGGATGTCTGTTTGGTGCTTATGCGGGTCAGACGGAAGTTGGTGAAACTTTCCCAACGTCCGCTGCCGTTTCCGCGACCCCATACGGAGATTACTGTTTCTCCGCCGGTGCTTTCAAAGTCCAGAATATTCTCTTCCCATCCGCGGCCGTATATGCCGCCTTCTCCGCCGTGGTGCTTGAGGTCGACAAAGCTGTCGTTGGCATAAAGCTGATACCAGCCGAGGTTGTCGGAGCCGCGGGCGGCGAGAGCCAGACGATATTTGCCTTCCGGGAGATTTATTTTTTGGCTGAATTGTGAAGTCCAGTCGTTATTGCTCCAGTTATCGGTATCGTAATAGGCGGGAGTGGTTCCATCGGGGAATGCCGGTGCTTCGCCGGTCTGTACGCGCATGTTTGCATTTCCGTCGGCTTTTGCCAGGTACCATCCGTCTTTGAGTTCATCTTTTACAGTCCAGCGTGCTGATGTATTGGCCGGAATCGGGTTGATGATAAGATCGGTGCAGTCTACGCGGCCTTCAAAACCTTCGGCTATGGCGTTGCTCCATACCACCGGGGGGATGGCGGTCATGATGGCGGCGCTTGCTGCTACTGCATCAGTGGCATCGGCGGGAGCGGCTGCATTGAGCTTTTCCTGAAGAGTTTCGATTACTGATGCTGAAGCCAAACAGCCGTCGAGAAGTGTTTCTGCTTCGGCTTTTGATTCTGCATAGCTGTCGTATGCTGTTTTGGCATCTTTGAATGCCGATAGTGCGGCGTTGATTGCAGTGAGGTCTGCTCCGCTTGCTGCTTCAGAGAGGGTCGAGCGTTCGTTGCCTGTTACGTTTGCATATTTTTCGTCAGCCAGAATGCTTTCCGCTTCGGCTTTTGCTGCGTCGAGTGCTTCTTGTTCCGATACTTCGCGCGTAAGCGATTTTATCTGTATGGTGAACCATTCAGCCTGATTTTTGATAAGGTTTTCCATTCCGAGTTCCAGTGTGCCGTCGGTAACATCGATAACCATTGAGTATTCGTCGGCTTCGGTGAATCCTGATGCTTTTCTTGCGGTCATGGGTGTGGAAACGGTATTTTCTCCGCTTCGGGCGTAGACCTGAACGGCATCTTGCGAGTCGCTTGAGAGCCAGCTGTCGCCTTTCCACGCGTTGTTGGCTGTAGCGTAAAGAGTTATGTGGTATTTTCCGTTTTCAACAGTTACTGTTTGATAAAGAGGTTTTTCTCCGGCCGGAACGTCGACATCCTGATAATAGTGTTCCACCATGGCTACGTTGCGTCCGTCGGCCGTATTTACTTTCACGTTGTTGTAGGTGCCTGTGCCGTGCCATGCTTCTTTGCTTGTCTGCACGTTTGCCGTGAAGTCTACAGTCGGTACTTCAGCGGCTGAAACGGTGAATGCCGTGCTTACGGCGAAAGCCGAGATTAGGATTTTAAAATTTTTCATTGTGGGATTGGTTTATAGGTATAGGTTTATTAAGAAATAAAGATTCTTTTAGAAAAAAATGCCTGCAGCAGAGGTTTTTGTTTAAGGTTGGTTTTAAGGCTTGTCGAAGAAGTTCGAATGATTGCGGCAAAGGTAGCAAAATATTTAGACAGTCAAAAAAATAAAGGGATTTTTATTCTATAGCTTTCAAGAATGTATTGCTCTAAAAAAGTTATCAACAAAAATCGGATCATTGAGAAAATTTGACTATCTTTGCAGCAAAATTGGGGTGCATTGCGCCTCGTTTAGCTTGCCCCGGGGTTTTAATATCGGAGTTGTACTTCGGTATTTTCCTGAGGTACAGCGAAATGCCATGTAATGAAATTACAAACACAGATATGATTTTATTAGACATTTTCGGAATCACGAACAACGGACTGCTGGCGTTGACAGCGCTGCTGACCGGCGTTGCGCTTGTGTTTCTGGCTCTGTTTCTGGCCGGATTGCTTTCGCCGCGTTCATTCAACCCTCAGAAAGGCGAGGCCTACGAATGTGGTATCCCGACGCGCGGCGAAAGTATGTCGCAGTTCAAGGTCGGATATTACCTGTTCGCAATTCTATTTTTAATGTTTGATGTCGAAACCGTGTTTCTCTTTCCCTGGGCTGTCCGCATGCGCGAACTGGGCGTGCAGGGCCTTCTGAGTATCGCGGTGTTTTTCGGTGTCTTGGTGCTGGGCCTTGTATATGCCTGGCGGAAAGGAGCTCTCGAATGGAAGTAACGACCAAGAGCATGCCTTATGAGGCATGGAAAGATAACGAGTATATAGAATCACTTGTAAAGCAGCTTCAGGAAAGCGGCACGAATGTGGTTGTAGGTACATTCGATAAACTTATAAACTGGGGTCGCTCGAACTCGATATGGCCTCTTACATTCGCCACCAGTTGTTGCGGTATAGAGTTCGTGTCGTTGGGCGCAGCCCGTTTCGATATGGCTCGTTTCGGATGGGAAGTGGCGCGTTCGTCGCCCCGTCAGGCCGATTTCATGATGGTTGCCGGTACGATTGTCAACCGTATGGTGCCGGTGTTTCGTCGCCTCTATGACCAATTGGCAGAACCTAAATACGTCATAGCCTGCGGCAGCTGCGCTATTTCGGGCGGTCCGTTCCGCAAAAGCTATCATGTAGCCAAGGGTATTGAGGATATAGTGCCGGTCGATGTGTTTGTGCCGGGTTGTCCTCCGCGTCCGGAAGCAATGATTTACGGTATCATGCAGCTTTCACGTAAAATCAAGGTAGAACGCTTTTTCGGCGGCGTGAACCGTAAAGAAAAACAGGATAGATTCCTTGCCGAACATCCCGTAGCCGGAGTCGAAGACTAAACAGGATGTTTTCCGCCGGCCGGCGCAGCCGGTCTGTACCTTATTATAATAAACTGATCGATTATCACGAAATATGGCAAATATCACCGAAAAGATAGCCAAACAATTTACTGCGGCAAGCGTCGAGGAGGGCAACATACCCCTTATAACCATAGACGATGCCAACTGGCATGAATTAGCCCGCATGTTGCGTGACGATGCCGACCTTCAGATGGATTACCTGGTAACCATTGTCGGCATGGACTGGACTGAAAGCCTCGGATGTGTATATTATCTGATGTCTACGGTTCACAATACAATGCTGGCTGTAAAGGTTGCCACTACTGACCGCAACCGTCCTATGCTCCATTCCGTAGCCGATCTTTGGGCTGTGGCTGTGACTTACGAACGCGAGGTCTATGACTTCTTCGGCATAATCTTTATCGGTAATCCGGACATGCGCCGTCTTTTCTTAAATATCGACTGGACCGGATATCCTTTGCGCAAGGATTACGATGAAAATCCCGAACTCAATCCTGTCAGCATCGAGAATGAGCGTCAGAGCGACATGACCGATGTGTGGGTGGAAACATCCGACGGTGGAGTAGAGAAAAAGGAAGTGGAGATTTTCAAGCCCGAGGACTTTGTAGTGAATATAGGGCCTCAGCATCCGGCCACGCATGGCGTGCTCCGTTTCCGAACTGCTCTTGACGGTGAGGAGATCAAGAAAATCGACGTTTATATGGGTTATATCCACCGCGGTGTGGAAAAACTTTGCGAATCGTTGACATATCCGCAGACTCTCCACTATATGGACCGTCTGGACTACTTCTCGGCGCATAATTATCATCATGGCCTGTGTATGCTGATTGAAAAGGCGGCCGGTATTGAAATCAGCCGTCGCGCGCAGGTGATCCGCGTAATGATGGACGAGCTTTCGCGTATCGCGTCCCACTGCCTGTTCATCGGTACATACTGCATGGACCTCGGTGCGACTACGATGCTTTTCTATGCATTGCGAGTGCGCGAGCAGATTCTCGATATAATGGAGAAAACATGCGGAGCACGCATGACATTCAATTACGATTGCATCGGCGGAGTAATGCAGGATCTCGCTCCTGACTTTGTTGACGACGTCAAGGCTTTGCTCGAAGTCATCCCTGCAAATCTTAAGGAATACAATAAGATATTTACCGGAAATGTAATCGCACGCGGACGAATGGAAGGCATAGGCGTGCTTGACCGTGCCGATGCCATTGCGTATGGTGTGACAGGTCCCTCAGGCCGTGCCTCCGGTTGGGCTTGCGACGTGCGCAAGATGCGCCCTTACAGCATATATCAGGAACTCGACTTCAAGGAAATCATCGCTACAGAAGGCGACTCTATGGCTCGTTTCAAAGTGCGTATGCTTGAAATCGAGGAATCCGCAAAAATACTCGCTCAGCTTGTCGACAATATTCCCGAAGGCGAATACTGTGTCAAAGTTCCGAAGCTGCTCAAGCTGCCTGCAGGCCGTTGGTTTGAAATGATTGAAGGTTGCCGCGGCGTATTCGGGGTATATCTCGAAAGCGACGGCAGCGCCAAGCCTTACCGACTTAAGTTGGCGACACCCTGCCTGCCATTGGCGGCTGTGGTCGATCATATCACGCGCGGCATGAAAATTGCCGACCTTATCACAATCGGAGGTTCGCTGGACTACATCGTGCCTGATATGGACCGCTAATTACGTAAATCCATAAAATTCCCATTCCAATCGCGTCATGCAAGATTTATCGATTATCACCAACTGGATTCACAACTTTCTGAGCTCTCTGATGCCCGGATGGCTGACTGTAACGGTTGAATGTCTGCTCATAGGCCTTGGACTTTTGCTGGTCTATGCTCTGCTGGCCCTCTTCTATATATATTACGAACGTAAGCTCTGCGCCGCATTCCAGTGCCGCCTTGGTCCGAATCGTGTGGGACCGTGGGGACTCCTTCAGAGTTTCGCTGACATGTTCAAGATGCTCATCAAAGAGCTTATCGAACTCAAACATGTTGACCGCTTCCTGTTCGCGCTCGCACCTTATCTGGTCATAATAGCTTCGATGCTTTCTTTTGCCGTATTGCCTTGGGGTAACGGTCTTCAGATTATCGACTTCAATATAGGTATATTCTTTCTGATCGCGGTTTCGTCGATCGGTGTTCTGGGTATACTGCTTGCCGGATGGTCGTCGAACAATAAATTCACCCTTATAGGTTCTTTGCGCTCAGGAGCACAGATGGTAAGCTATGAACTGTCAATCGGACTGTCGGTGCTGACAATGGTATGCCTTGCCGGCACTATGTCGGTGACGGGAATCGTAGAGCAGCAGAGCGACTTGTGGTTCATATTCAAAGGTCATATCCCCGCATTCATCGCGTTTGTCATATACATGATTGCCGGTACCGCTGAAACCAACCGCGGCCCGTTTGACCTTCCCGAGGCCGAGAGCGAGCTGACTGCCGGATATCATACCGAATATTCAGGCATGCATTTCGGCTTTTTCTATCTGGCCGAATACCTGAACCTCTTCATTGTGTCAGGTGTAGCGTCACTGCTTTTCTTCGGTGGATGGATGCCCCTGCACATTCCCGGTTGGGACGCTTTCAACCACATTATGGATTATATTCCTTCAGTGGTTTGGTTCCTTGGAAAGGCATTCGCACTTTCGTTTGTCATCATCTGGTTCAAATGGACATTCCCGCGCCTGCGCATTGACCAGCTGCTGTCGCTTGAGTGGAAATACCTTCTTCCCATCAACCTTTTCAATCTGGTGCTGATGGTGGTAATCATCGTCTGCAACCTGCACTTCTAAACCATCCATAAGATAAGCAACATACAATGAGCGATAAATTCGGAAAAATTGCCCAAGTCATCGGCCCTGTAGTCGATGTGATTTTCGACGGCGAGGACAATATAGTACCCCCCATCTATACCGCGCTGAAAATCGACCGTCCCGACGGTACGCGTCTGGTTCTTGAAGTCGAACAGCATATCGGCGAGAACACGGTGCGCTGCGTAGCCATGGAAAGTACTGACGGACTACGTCGCGGAATGCGTGTCGACAGCCTCGAAAGTCCTATCGGTGTGCCTACGGGCGACCAGGTGAAGGGACGTCTGCTTAATGTGGTCGGGGAAGCAATCGATAAACTTCCGGCTCTCGACCGTTCGCAGTTGCGTGCCATCCATCAGCCTGCTCCCGAGTTTGAGGATCTGACAATCGGTACCGAAATACTTGCTACAGGTATCAAGGTGATTGACTTGCTCGAACCCTATAGCAAGGGCGGTAAAATCGGCCTTTTCGGAGGTGCCGGTGTGGGCAAGACTGTGCTTATCATGGAGCTTATCAATAATATCGCGAAAGGTCATGACGGTTTCTCCGTGTTCACCGGAGTCGGAGAACGTACGCGTGAAGGCAATGACCTGTTGCGCGAAATGATTGAAAGCGGTGTCATGCGTTATGGCGACAAATTCCGTGAAGGCATGGAAAAAGGCGAATGGAACCTTAAAGATGTCGACCTCAAGGAACTCAACGACTCTCAGGCGACCCTTGTATTCGGTCAGATGAACGAACCGCCGGGTGCGCGTCTGCGTGTGGCTCTGTCCGGTCTGACAGTTGCCGAGCAGTTCCGTGATCAGGGCGGTAAGGACGTACTTCTGTTCATCGACAACATCTTCCGTTTCACTCAGGCCGGTTCCGAGGTTTCGGCATTGCTTGGACGCATGCCCTCGGCAGTAGGTTATCAGCCTACACTGGCTTCAGAAATGGGTGCCCTGCAGGAACGAATCACTTCTACCAAGAACGGCTCCATTACTTCCGTACAAGCTATCTATGTCCCTGCCGATGACTTGACTGACCCGGCGCCGGCAACAACATTCAGCTTCCTCGACGCAACTACCGTTCTCAGCCGTAAGATTGCCGAACTCGGTATCTATCCGGCCGTTGACCCGCTGGAATCGACTTCCCGCATTCTTGATCCTAATATAATCGGAGAAGACCACTATAATACCGCACAGGCTGTCAAGCAGCTTCTGCAGAAGTATAACGAGCTTCAGGATATCATCGCCATTCTCGGTGTAGACGAACTGTCGGACTCCGACAAACTTGTCGTATCCCGTGCCCGACGTGCACAGCGTTTCCTTTCGCAGCCTTTCCATGTGGCCGAACAGTTCACCGGCCTGCCGGGTGTTATGGTGCCTCTGAGTGAAACCATACGTGGCTTCAAGATGATTCTTAACGGTGATATGGACCAGTATCCCGAACAGGCTTTCCTTAATGTCGGTACAATCGACGAAGCCATCGAGAAGGGTAAACGCCTGCTCGCCGAAGTGAAATAATACAGACAATTAACAAGCACATGACGTTAAAGATAATATCGGCCGAACAGATTATTTTCACTGGTAGTGTGACATCAGTGACGCTTCCGGGTGCCATGGGTGAGTTCATGGTTCTGAAAAATCACGCCTCTCTGATCTCGGCGCTTGTGGCCGGCACAGTACGCTATGTCGATGAAACCGGCAAGGAATCCTCGCTCAGCGTTGAAGGTGGTATAGCCGATGTCGATAATAACGTGATATCAGTGTGCATATATTAAAGGCCGTCTTCCAAATGAAAAGAATCATCATATTCCTTACGTTGCTGACAGCGCTTATAGCCGCGCCGGTTCTGCGTGCATCCGGAAATGCCGGACAGCATGGCGACGCCGATGGCTCCAAGGGCAGGCTCGATCCTAAAGAAATAATCTTCGAGCACCTTGGCGACGGTTATGGCTGGGAGGTGCCTTTTGACCACCATCACCGTATCCCTCTGCCAATCATCGTATTCGGCACTGACGGGCTGCATGTGTTTTCCTCGGCGCGAGTGGCTGACGGACGGACGTACGACGACGGCGGCAAACTTTTCCGTATAGCCGGAGCCGATAGCGATCATAAAGGCAAGATAGTGGAGATCGTCGATGGAAAAGAGGTTCGCCCCGTTGACATATCCATCACAAAGAATGTATGTGCATTGCTTATAACGGTTCTTGTTGTAAGTTGCCTTATGCTCTGGTTGTCAGCCTATCTTAAAAAGAACCCTTTCAAAGCTCCTCGCAAAGGTTTGGGCGGTATAGAAGCACTGGTGACTTTCATCTACGACAGCGTTATAAAGCCCACTCTCGGTCATAATGCAAGACGATTCGCTCCCTATCTGCTGACTGTCTTCTTCTTCATCCTTACGATGAACCTGATGGGCTTGATGGTCATCTTTCCCGGAGGCGCCAACCTTACCGGTAACATCGCAGTGACTCTCGTCCTCTCGATTCTCACATTCCTTGTTACAAACATATTCGCAAACAAGCATTACTGGAAAGAAATACTTTGGCCGGATGTGCCTCTGTGGCTCAAGTTTCCCCTGCCTATAATGCCGGCTATAGAGATATTCGGCATGTTCACAAAACCGGCGGCTCTTACAGTGCGTCTGTTTGCAAACATGATGGGCGGTCACATGATAGTACTGGTGCTTACGGTTCTGATATTTATTTTCTCAGCAATAAATCCGGTAGCCGGAGCCGGAACGACGATAGTATCATTGGGATTCTCTATCTTCATGTTGCTTATCGATGTGCTCGTCAGCTTTATACAGGCATACGTGTTCACAATGTTGTCGACCATATTCATATCTCTGGCACATCCTGAAGAAGAACATCACCATAAAGAAAAAACAGTCGACGAGAGTGTCGGGACGCAAATTCGCGAAGCTCTTGTCGGAACTCCCCGACAGACTATTTAAGAAATAATCAATAAAATAATCAATACCTTTAAAATTAAAGAATTATGTTCGGACTTTTAGCAGAACTCACAGGCACTCTCACCGCTCTTGGCGCAAGCGTAGGCGCCGCAATCGCAGCTATCGCCGCAGGTATCGGTATCGGTAAAATCGGTGCTGCCGCAATGGAAGCCATCGCCCGTCAGCCAGAAGCAGCAGGCGACATCCGCAGTAACATGATTGTAATCGCCGCTCTGGTCGAAGGTGTAGCTCTCTTCGCTGTTATTGTCTGCGTTCTCGCACTCTTCGTTTAATTAAAACACCCCATTCCTGATGGAACTATTCACGCCCGATTTCGGCTTGATATTCTGGATGTTCGTCGCTTTCGGCGTCCTTTTCCTCGTATTGTGGAAATTCGCCTGGCCCGTTATCCTGAAAACCGTCGACTCGCGTGCCGAGCTTATTGACAAAGGCGTAGAATATGCGCAGAATGCCAAAGAGCAGCTCGACAACGCCCGTCGCGAGGCAGAGGAGTATCTCAACGAAGCCCGTCGTCAGCAGGCCGATATGCTTCGCGATGCCGATAAGATGAAAACTCAGATTATCGAGCAGGCGAAGAATGCCGCGCAGACCGAAGCACAGAAAGTGATGGATAACGCCAGGATTCAGATTCAGCAGCAGCAGAAAGAGGCTCAGCAGCAGTTCCGCAATCAGGTGAGCGAATTCGCACTCGAGGTGGCCGGTCAACTTGTGCACCGCCAGCTTTCCGGCGATAAGGCGCAGGAAAACCTTGTCGACAACATTCTCGATGATTTAGAACGTAAAAACTGACGCCGATGAATGAAGGTCTGATTCCTCGCCGCTATGCCAAGGCTCTCTATAAAGTTGGAGCCGATCGAGGCGACAACGATGCGCTATATGCTCGCATGAAAGCCCTTGATGCCGCTTTCGCGGATACTCCGGGAATGAAAGACGTGGTGTCGAACCCTTTTGTTCCCACCGACGATAAAATAGCCCTTTTATGCAGTGCCGTATCTGTCGTTTCATCCGCTAAAGGCGGTGACGATGCCACTTTCGTCGATTTTATGCGTCTGTTGGCTGAGAACCGCCGCATCGGCATGGTGCGTGAAATCGCTGCCGCATATCTTGATGTCTATCGCAAGGCCAAGAATATCAAACTGGTGAAAGTCACCAGTGCGGCACCGTTGTCGGCTGATAGCGAAGCACGCCTTCGCAAGCTGATAGCCTCCCATCTCGGCGGAGCTACAATGGAATACAGCGGCACGACAGATCCGGCCCTTATCGGTGGATTCACCGTGACCGTCGATTCCGAGCGCCTCGACGCATCTATCCGCAATGACCTTAAGGAGTTGCGGTTGAAACTTATACAATAACACATCAACAAACAGCGCAAGCAATCCATACGCACTCAAATGATAAACCCCAGCGAAATCTCCGAAGTATTAAAACAGCAGCTTGAGAGCATCAACAAGAAAGTGGCTTTCGAAGAGGTAGGCACCGTCCTTGAAGTTGGCGACGGTGTGGCTCACGTATATGGCCTCGACAATGTCGGCGCTAACGAGCTGGTGGAATTCGAAAATGGCGTCAAGGGCGTCGCACTCAACCTTGAGGAGAGCAATGTCGGCGTCATCCTTATGAATGATGTCGACAAAGTGACCGAGAATATGACTGTGCGTCGTACCGGTGAAATCGCGTCTATCCCTGTCGGCGAAGGCCTGTTGGGGCGTGTCATCAACGTGCTTGGCGAGGCTATCGACGGTCGTGGTGCCATCACCGGCGACCTGATGCGCCTGCCTCTCGAACGCAAAGCTCCCGGTGTAATCTACCGTCAGCCTGTGAACCAGCCGCTGCAGACGGGTATAAAAGCCGTCGACTCCATGGTGCCTATAGGCCGCGGACAGCGCGAACTTATTATCGGCGACCGCCAGATCGGTAAAACCGCCATCGCTATCGATACAATAATAAACCAGCGCGAGGGATATGAGAAAGGTAAGCCCGTCTACTGCATATATGTGGCAATCGGACAGAAGGCTTCGTCCATAGCGGCAACAGTGGAGACACTGCGCAAACATGGCGCACTGGATTACACCGTCATCGTAGCAGCCTCGGCTTCAGAGTCGGCTGCCATGCGCTACTATGCTCCTTTTGCCGGTGTTGCCATCGGTGAATACTTCCGTGATACCGGTCGCGACGCACTGATAATATACGACGACCTTTCGAAACAGGCCGTCGCGTATCGTGAGATCTCGCTGATCCTCAAACGTCCTTCCGGTCGTGAAGCATATCCCGGCGATATTTTCTATCTGCATTCCCGCCTGCTCGAACGTGCTGCAAAAATTATCGACAATCAGGAAGTGGCTTCGCAGATGAACGACCTCCCTGAAGCACTCAAGCCCATAGTCAAGGCCGGTGGTTCGCTGACTGCACTGCCTATTATCGAAACACAGGCAGGCGACGTATCGGCATATATTCCTACAAACGTTATCTCTATCACCGACGGACAGATATTCCTTGAAACCGCGCTCTTCAACCGCGGTATCCGTCCGGCCATCAATGTCGGCATCTCGGTGTCGCGTGTGGGTGGTAACGCACAGATCAAATCGATGAAAAAAGTGGCCGGTACACTTAAGATCGACCAGGCCCAGTTCCGTGAACTTGAATCGTTCACAAAATTCGGTGGCGATATAGACCCCGTAACCGCCCGTGTCATCGATAAAGGTCGTAAGAACGAACGTCTGCTCATTCAGCCGCAGTACCATCCCATGGCTGTCGAAGAAGAGGTGGCTATAATATATTGCGGTGTAAACGGTATGCTTGAAAACGTGCCTCTGGATAAAGTAGCCGATTTCGAAAAGCAGCTTCTGCAACTTTTGAATGCGAAGTATCGTACCGACGTGCTCGATGTGATACGCTCAGGCGCTCTTACTGACGACGCGACGGAAAAACTCGTGCTGGCCGCCCGCGATGTGGCCGCCCGCTTCTGACCAATAAAAAACAAGCAACGAATAATTACAGCGATATTAAATGGCCACATTACGCGAACTCAAAGGCCGCATAGGTTCAGTCGCCTCTTCCGAAAAGATTACCGGGGCGATGAAGATGATTTCGTCGGCGAAGATGCATAAGGCCGAAGGGGCACTGCGCCGCCTTCTGCCTTTCCGCGACTGCGTACAGACGATTATCGCCAACCTCCTGTCGTCCGATGCAGCCGTGTCGTCGCCTCTGACAGAGAGGCGCGAGCCACAGCATGTCACGATAGTTGTGTTCGGCAGCGACGACGGTCTTTGCGGCGCATACAATGTCAACATCTTCAAGCAACTGACCGCTCATCTTGTCGGTCTGCGTGAAAACTATGGGAATGAGATAACAATTGAAATCATACCTGTTGGCAAGAAGATGCTCAAAGCGGTTGCTAAAATCGCCGACGCACGTACCATCGTCGTAGCTCCGGAGGGAGTCACATCAAAAAGCGACGGTGATGCGGTCAAGGATTTCGCGGCCTGTCTTCGCAGCCGCTTCCTTGACGGCGGAACCGACCGCGTCGATTTGGTTGGCATGACGTATCATACCGCAGGGCGTCAGACGTGTGGTGTGGTAAGGTATCTGCCGCTTGATCCGGCTGATCTCGGTGCAGGAGAAGCTTCCGGCCGTCCTTACCTGTTTGAGCCGGATGCCGCAGGCATATTCGACACCGTGCTCCCTATGTTCCTCCTCGCACGCATGCAGGAGAGCTTCGCGCAGAACCGTGCTTCCGAGCAAGCTGCGCGAGTCATGGCCATGCAGAGTGCCAACGATAATGCCAAAAAGCTGCTTGAGCAACTTCAGCTTGAATATAATAAACTGCGTCAGCAGAGCATTACCACCGAACTCCTTGATATTGTCGGTGGACAGGTTCGCGACTGACATCAGTGCAGACGCAGCGCAAACATGATAATAATTAACCTGTTAACAGATACAGAACGACATCAATGGGTAGTGTAAAAGATTACTTTTCATCACTGGGCTCAGGCCTGCTGAGCCTTGTAAAAGGAATGCAGGTCACGGGCAAAGAATTCATTACGCCTAAGATTACGGAGTGCTATCCGGAAAACCGCAAAGACCATGAGTGGCCCGAGCGTTTCCGTGCCGAACTGCGTTTCATCTACGACGAAGAGGGCAACCACCGTTGCATAGCCTGCGGTACTTGTGAGCGCAACTGCCCCAACGGCACCATTTCCATCGAAACCAAGATGGTGGATACTCCTGCCGGCACCAAGAAGAAAAAACTCGACAAGTATATGTATGACCTCGGCAGTTGTACATTCTGCCAGTTGTGTGTGACATCTTGCCCGACAAACGCGCTTATGTTCTCCAACGATTTCGAACAGGCTGTGTTCACCCGCTCGGCTCTGGTCAAGAAACTCAATTACCTGCCGGAGAAGGAAGAACCCGCACCAACACCCGAAGAACTTGCCAAAGCGGCCGCCGAGCGTGAAGCCCGCATAGCTGCAGCCAAAGCGAAAGCCGCCGCTGCAAAGGCCGCCAAAGAGGCTGCAGCTTCCGCTGCCGGAACTCCTGAAACTGCCGGAGAGCCGAATAACGATAAAATTGAAAATAAATAAACAATATGGAATCAGTAGGAAGTATCATCCTGTATTTTATCGTCGCTCTGGCGATGATAGTATTCTCGGTGCTTGCCGTGACGACACGCAAAATTCTGCGCGCCGCAACCTATCTGCTTTTCACCCTGTTTGCCGCTGCCGTGGTTTATTTCATGCTCGATTATGAATTCCTCGGAGCTGTGCAGATCGCGGTGTATGCCGGCGGTATAGTCGTCCTGTTCGTGTTCTCGATTCTGCTAACGAGCAAACCCGGCGACAACAGTGAGCGCCTCACTTCGAAGTCGCGTGCGCTTGGCCTGTTTGCCGCTGTGGCAATGGCTTTGATGGGCGGATGGGCACTTGTGAGCCGTTGCGCCAACTTCGTGGCCAAACCGGCCATGCAGACTCCCGATATGGAACAGATCGGCACCGCGCTGATGGGAACGGGCCATGGCCAGTACCTTCTGCCTTTCGAGGCTGTCAGCATCCTTTTACTCGCATGTATAATCGGTGGCATTGTCGTTGCCCGTAAACGTTAAGGATATGGAAATAACAGCAATATACTATCTTATCCCCGCACTGATAATGTTCTGTTGCGGCGTCTACGGTTTCATTACCCGGAAAAATATGATTGCAATACTGATTTCGCTCGAACTGATGCTCAATGCAGTTGACATCAATTTCGCGGTATTCAATCGTTTTCTTTTTCCCGAGGCGATGGAAGGAATGTTCTTCACCCTTTTCGCCATAGCTATCGCTGCAGCCGAAACAGCGATTGCCATAGCCATCATAATCAATATCTACCGTGCGGCCAAGAACATCGACGTCCGCTCACTTAACGAAATGAAATTCTAAAGCACTATGGATATTACCTTACCAATTCTGATTTTAGCCATCCCGCTGACGATGTTCCTGGTGTTGGGCATCGGCGGTTGCCGGATGAGCCATAAGCTTGCCGGCTTCCTCGGTTCTGCCGGCATGGGAACGACCTTGGTGCTTTCCTACATCACGGCGTTTACATATTTCTTCAGCGGTTCCCCCGAATTTGTCGACGCCGCTACAGGCGAGCGCCTTCAGGCTCTGATTTTCAATCAGGAATGGCTGGCCTTCACTCCCAAGCTGGTTATTAACCTCGGCTTCATGCTCGATCCTATTTCGGCAATGATGCTTGTGGTTATTCCGACAATTTCGTTCATGGTCCATGTCTATTCGCTTGGCTATATGGAAGGTGAAAAAGGCTTCCAGCGCTTCTATGCGTTCCTGTCGCTCTTCAGCTTCTCTATGCTCGGTCTGGTCGTGGCAACCAATATCTTCCAGATGTACATATTCTGGGAGCTTGTAGGAGCATCTTCATATCTCCTTATCGGATTCTATTACACACGTCATTCAGCCGTATCAGCCTCGAAGAAAGCTTTCATTGTCACCCGTTTCGCCGACTTGGGCTTCCTTATCGGTATTCTGGTGCTCTCGTTCTACACTGATACATTCGATTTCATCACCCTGACCTCCGATCCTTCACTCGCTCTGAGCCAGACCGGCGGAGCGACATTCCTCGGAGCTTCCGTTATGACATGGGCTTTGGTGCTTATCTTTGTCGGCGGTATGGGTAAATCGGCCATGATGCCTCTTCATATCTGGCTTCCTGACGCTATGGAAGGCCCGACGCCCGTATCGGCTCTTATCCATGCGGCAACAATGGTTGTGGCAGGTGTGTTCCTTGTGGCACGTATGTTCCCTCTTTACATGCTTGAAAGTGCGGCTACAACATTCGTGGCTGTCGTAGGTGCCGCCACGGCATTCTATGCCGCCGTTGTCGCCTGCACCCAGATCGATATCAAGCGTATTCTTGCATTCTCCACCATATCGCAGATAGCTTTCATGATGGTGTCGCTCGGTGTCGCTTCAAACGGCTCGGGAGAAGTATGCCACCATGGTGTAGGATACATGGCTTCGATGTTCCACTTGTTCACACACGCCATGTTCAAGGCTCTGCTGTTCCTTGGTGCAGGTGCGCTGATCCATGCCGTACACTCAAACGACTATACAGCAATGGGCGGCCTGCGCAAATACATGCCTGTGACCCATTGGACTTTCCTTATCGGCTGTCTGGCTATCGCCGGCATTCCTCCCTTCTCCGGATTCTTCTCCAAGGACGAAATACTTTCGGCTGCTTATGCCTGGAGTCCATGGATGGGAGTATGGATGACAATGGTGGCTGCGCTGACAGCGTTCTACATGTTCCGCATGTACTTCCTCGTATTCTGGTGGAACAATCCCGAATATAAGCATCACAAACCCCACGATGCTCCGTTCTCGATGAGTTTCCCGCTTGTCTTCCTTGCAGTCGTGTCGGTTGTTGCCGGTTTTATTCCGTTCGGACATCTTGTCACATGGGACCGTATGCCTTACGACATTCACCTCGACATGACTATTGCTGTTTCGAGCGTAGTGATTGCTCTGATCTCAATAGCGATTGCAGCTAAGTTCTATATGAAAGAGAATGAACTGCCCGCACGCCTCAAGGCAGCCATGCCCGGCCTTTGGCGATGGAGTCATCACCGTTTCTATTGGGATGAACTCTATATGTTCATAACCCACAAAATTATCTTCAACGGCATCTGCCGTCCTTTGGCATGGTTCGACCGCCATATTATCGACGGCACAATGGACGGCTTCGCGAAAGTCACCAACGACGCATCCGAGGCTATACGTCCCTTGCAGTCCGGACAGATTCAGATGTATGTCTGGTTCTATCTTGTCGGAGCGCTTCTGCTTGCAGCCGTCACCACAGTATGCCTAATCTGATAGTCAAACGGTGTTAACCAACCAATCATAGAAATCACAATGTTTTCCAATATATTAATCTATTTCGTGCTTATCCCGGTGGTGATGCTTCTGGGACTGGGCATTTCGAAAAATATCAAGCAGATTCGCGCGGTCGCTGTCATAGGTTCCCTCGCTCTGACCGCACTGTCGGTCTATGTGCTCGTCGAGTACCTTGCAATGCGCCATGCCGGAAATACCGAGCCAATGCTTTTCTGTGGCTCATGGATGTGGTTTGAGCCGCTTAACATCCACCTTGCAGTCGGTGTCGACGGCATATCCATCGCAATGCTGCTTCTGTCGTCGATAATTGTTTTTGCCGGTTCTTTCGCTTCGTGGACAATCAAGATGCCCAAGGAGTTCTTCCTTTGGCTTATCCTGCTTTCCACCGGAGTATTCGGCTTCTTCATTTCCATCGACCTCTTCACAATGTTCATGTTCTATGAAGTCGCTCTTATACCAATGTACCTTCTTATCGGTGTGTGGGGATCCGGCAACAAGAACTATTCGGCTATGAAGCTGACTTTGATGCTGATGGGCGGTTCCGCATTTCTTATGCTCGGCCTTATCGGTATCTACTACCACTCAGCACCCGAAGGAGGACAGCTGACATGGAATATCCTTGAGATAGCCCAGAACGATGCAATCTCCCAGGGCTGGCAGAAGTTCCTGTTCCCGATGACATTCGTAGGTTTCGGTGTGCTCGGTGCCATGTTCCCATTCCATACATGGTCGCCTGACGGCCATGCGTCGGCGCCGACTGCCGTATCCATGCTTCACGCAGGCGTGCTGATGAAGCTCGGCGGCTACGGATGCTTCCGAGTGGCAATCTATCTTATGCCTTATGCCGCACAGGAACTTGCCTGGATATTCCTGATCCTCACCGGCACGTCAGTTGTGTACGGCGCATTCTGCGCATGTGTCAAGACCGACCTCAAATACATAAACGCATATTCTTCGGTATCGCACTGCGGTCTGGTGCTCTTCGCAATTCTGATGCTTAACACCACCGCCATGACAGGTGCGATAATGCAGATGCTTTCCCACGGTCTGATGACGGCTCTCTTCTTTGCTCTTATCGGTATGATTTACGGGCGTACCCACACTCGCGATATAACACAGATGGGAGGCTTGATGCAGATCATGCCATATCTCTCTGTATGCTATGTCATTGCCGGTATGGCTTCGCTCGGTCTGCCCGGTCTTTCGGGCTTCGTGGCTGAGATGACAATATTCGTCGGATCTTTCCAGCATACCGACACGTTCCACCGTGTATTCACTATCGTGGCCTGCTGTTCCATTGTCATCACGGCTGTCTACATTCTCCGTGTTGTCGGCAAGCTTCTCTTCGGTCCTGTCCACGATGAACATCACCGCACTCTCACCGACGCTACATGGTGGGAACGCCTCTCGACAGTTACGCTGATTCTATGTGTCGCTGCCATTGGCTGCTTCCCCAACTTCTTCAGCAATCTGATCAAATTCACCTTCAGCCCCGAAATTTTCACGGTGCTCAGCCTGAACTAAAATAGAAAAAGATTAAAATGGATTACTCACAGTTTTTAGCTATGAAGCAAGAAATAGGCCTGTTGGTCGTATTTCTGCTTGTATTCCTCTACGATACGTTCATGCCCAAGAAGGCGCTGAAGGGGATTCCTGTGTTCACTACCGTGCTGATGATTCTGGCAACAGCCGCAGGATTCTGTTCGCATGCTCTTGGCTCGGCCTCGCATCAGGTGGCTTTTGCCGGAATGTATGAAACATCGACCGTCATCAGTGCCATCAAGAACATACTGAATGTAGGTGTGGTTATTGTTCTTATCCAGTCAGCCAGCTGGGCAGGTTCTGAATTCATGGCAGTGCGCCGCGGCGAGTTCTACGAACTTCTGCTTGTGACTCTGTTCGGTATGTACCTTATGGTTTCCGCGCGTCACTTCCTTGTGTTCGTCATCGGCCTTGAATGCGCATCCTTGCCTCTCGCAGCCATGGTAGCATTGGAGAAGAATCATTACGAAAGCCATGAAGCGGCAGTGAAATATATTCTAACTGCCGTATTCTCGTCAGCTGTTTTTCTGATGGGTCTGTCTTTTGTCTACGGACTTTCAGGTTCGCTATACTTCAACCGGATATATTATGCTTTGACCGCCGTAGAAGGTCCGATGCTCGTTGCGGCTCTGGCATTTGTAATTGCAGGTGTAGGTTTCAAGCTCTCGCTTGTTCCTTTCCACCTCTGGACGGCCGACGTCTATCAGGGTGCCCCGACTTCGGTGACATCATATCTTTCTGTAATATCGAAGGGTTCGGCCGCATTCGCTTTCATGGTGATTCTTTGTCAGGTATTCGGCTCGTTCTATAGTCAGGTATGGGAATGGATGCTCTATGCGCTTATCATACTGACCATCACAGTCGGTAACCTTTTCGCTATTCGCCAGCGCAACATGAAGCGCTTTCTGGCTTTCTCTTCCGTGTCGCAGGCCGGTTACATCATGCTCGGAATTATTGCCTATAACGCCATGGGTGTGGCTGCAATGATGTATTATATTCTTGTCTACATATTCTCGAATCTTGCCGCATTCGGTGTTATAGGTGCAATCGAGAATGCTACCGGACGCCTGTCGATGGACGACTATCGCGGACTGTACAAGACTAATCCGCGTCTGTCTGTGGCAATGATGCTCGCCATGTTCTCACTGGCCGGTATCCCTCCTTTCGCCGGATTTTTCTCGAAATTCTTCATCTTCACATCTGCGATAAACCAGGGTTCTGTAGCAATCTATGTGCTTGTGCTTATCGCATTGATCAACACCATAGTGTCGTTGTATTATTACCTGCTTGTGGTGAAAGCCATGTTTATCAGTGAGGACGAATGTGTCATTCCCGCGTTCAGATCATCATTTGGCGAACGCCTCGGCTTGTGGATTACCGTGGCAGGTATTCTGTTGCTCGGTCTGGTAAGCTGTTTCTACACCGGACTGCTCGACATGACCGCTGCCGACGGATTCCTTAACATGTATTTCATTGGTTGATTTATTTGACCGCTTCTTATAGTATAAAGTCCGCCTTGCCTGTCGCGAGGCGGACTTTGTAATATCAGGTATTAAGCATGGACACAAAAAAATTTCGTAGTCGTTCTGCCTTGTATGCTTTCGCCCTTGTTGCTGTCGTACTTGTCGGAACGATGGCATGGACTCTGTCGACAACATATTTTACCGACGACATAACTTACTCTTTCACGGTTCCGGAAAGCGAAAACGCTTTCTGGCGTTGTCGAGGCGAGGCGTTGATTTCGTTTGGTCAGGTTCCGGAAAGTATCTGGAATCATTATCGATATGTGAACGGACGTCTTGCGAATATCATCCATATATCATTCCAGCCGCTTCCGCGCGAGGTGGAGTGTGTCGTCAATTCGCTGATGATAGTTCTGATGTTTATCGGACTTCTTGCATTTGCCGTATCGGAAGGAAAGCGGGTACCGACCGTATATGGAAGCACAGCGGCTTTGGTATTCCTTGGAATGGCATTTCCGTGGTTTGACAGTATGCAGTCGGCCGACTATCTTGTAAATTATGTATGGACGTCTGTCGGCGCTTTGTTGTTCCTGTTTCTGTGGCTTCGTATCAAGAATCTCTCAAGAGGAGGGTTTGTAGCCTATGTAGTCTTTACAATATTCTTTGCCTGGATGCACGAAGGATTTACATGCCCGATGATAGCTTTCGCATTCTTCGACACTCTCTCAGGCGGGAATATCCGTTCTCGTCGTCACTGGCTTGTGTTCGGAGCTTTATGCACAGGTTTGATCGCTTGTGTTTCCGTCGCTACGATAAACCGTGCGGTCAGCTACCTTTCCTACACTACACCGGGACTAATGCTTGCGCAGGCGACTCATATAATAAGTACGGCCTGGCCTCTATACGTAGCGTTGGTGCTGATGCTTTTCTGCCATTTGCGTTTGCGGGAATCCATGAAAGGCAAGTGGCATTTCATATTTTCGCTGTTTGTTGCGGCTTTGATCGGCATCATAATGGCATCGCTTCTTCATGTGATAAACCGTGGTGTATGGGCTTCGAATCTTTTTTCGGTTGTTATATGCCTGCGTGCTATTGCACTTTTGCGATGGGGCGCCGGCGCCCCATCGCAAAAGTTCCTGCGGAACGCTGAAGCGCGTTCCTGCGGAACGGCGCTGTTCTGTGCTGCTGTTGTGCTGCTGACTTCGCTATGGTTCATGGAACTTGTCCGTTGGCAACGTCGCATCACTGCCGAGGAAAAGACATTTGTGCGCGAATTCCGCTCACTCGCACCTCCGACGTCGGTCATTTATTCAGACTATACGACCAGAGAGGATGTTCCGTTTTATCTTATGGGCATTCCTTATCATGCGTTCGATGACTGGGCCAACAACACTTTATATACATATCATCTAGCACCCAATGACAGTACGTTTGTTGCTGTCCTGCCGCCGGAGATGAGTCCGGAGGCAGGCGACAGTATTGATGCGTTCAGCCGTCTTGCACCACTTAATGCCGATGGAAGCTGTCGTGGAAAGTGGCCATTCATATTTTCAAAGCATCCTGACGGAAGCTTGCTTCGTGTCGAGGTCGCTGAAATAAACGGCAGTGTCAATCCTCTCGACCGTCTTATCATAGCTCTGAGGCATGGATGCCCTGCACGCCGGCATTCATATTATCTATGGTCTGCGACGAGTCCGGTGTTTTTTCCGGATGGAACCAAAGCATACATGCACCTGCCTTATATGCTTGTCCGTTCGGCATTCGGGCGCAGGATAGTCGAGATAGAGAATTGTGCCTTATCCGCTTCATTGCGCCAAGATGAGGATGCCGGGGAAAGCATGGGACGAGAATGAAATTTATTGTACTTTGTTTGCACACGTCAACATTTATTATTACTTTTGAAGCGGTGAAAGGCAGAAGGCCGTGAGCGCCTGAATGTATGCCTCTGACCGTTCTTTCATAAGATATATGTTTTTATAGATTGTAGATTATTAGAGGGCTCTGTCGGGAGATACAGCCCTTTTTATTATATTGTCTTTGTTATGAAAACATTCTTTTACATTTTCGAACCGCAGTTCCGGCGCCGCAACATAATTTTTATACTTACCGCATTGTTGACTTTTGCGGGAGCTTGTGTGTGGATGTTGTCTACGACATATAATACGGATGACCTTCTTTATTGTAGGGAAGTATTGCCGGACGATGATAATCTGTTTTGGTTAGGATATGGTCCGATGATAGATGATATCTCGCAGATATGGCCGAGTCTTGTCAATCATTGGATATTGATAAATTCGCGTCTGGCGAACTTCGGTCATATAATTTTTCAGATTTTCCCGCGTCAGCTTGAGATGGTTTTTTCTGCATTCATGCTTTTACTGATGTTTCTCGGTATAGTGGCTGTGGGGCAGGGTAGCCGTAAGGTTCCTGGGGCGGCAGTACTTGCGCTTACGCTTGTTATGGTATGGTGCGCGTTGCCGTGGTATGACCACATGCAGTCGGCCGACTATCTTGCCAATTACGTATGGACCTCTGCTGTGTGGATGGCGGTATTGTGGCTTTTGCCTTCTGTGCCGAGGATGCGCCGGTGTCGCCTTGTTGCGTTCTATGTGCTTGCTGTTGTAGCCGGATTGATGCACGAGTCATTCACTTGTGTGGTTGTGGCATTTGTCTTTTTCGAAGCTCTGATGTCCGGCCGATGGCGTTCACGCCGTTACTGCCTGCTTGAGATATTATTGCTTCTGACAGTGGGTTTGGCTATAATGTCAGGGCTGTCGCAGCGGACAGGACACATGCTCCGTGCCGTGTCGATTTCAAGTCTGCCTTATTTGATGTCACGCTACATCAGCGCATCATGGCCGGTGGCACTTGCTGTTTTGTCGGTGCTTTGGTGCAGATTGAGGCTTTCGCGCCCGATATGGCTGAGTGAGCGCCCGTTTTTTGTCGCATGTATAGGAGCCTCTATCATAAGTCTGATTATGTCTATGGTTCTTGGCATGCAAGGTCGTGCCTTGTGGCCTCTTTCGCTGTTTTCCACACTTGCCGTTGTGCGGGTCTATTCCGTTCTGTTTCCTTTGCGTAATAATGATCTTGGGCGTGGCGCTTTGATCTTATCCGTTGTCATGCTTGTTGTTTACGCCCTGTGGCTGACAGAACTTGTGCGTTGGCAGCGTATTACAACTGCCGAGCGACTTGATATCGAGGCTATGGCCGCATCCGGTAGTAATGATGTGCTGAATGATTTCTTTTTCTACGACCTCACTCCTAATGAACAACATCCGTTTTATCTGATGTCTATTACCGACAATAAGATTTCTGATATAAACACCCGTAGGATGTTTTCATCCTATATAGGCAGTGATTCCTGGGGCATAGCCGTATTTCCTACGGAATATCGTTCCGGTGCTTTTGAAGACTTGCCGGCTGTTCCCGGAAATATCGGATTGCGTGGGGTATGGCCTTTTTATGTCAGCCGCGATTCGGTTTCGGCTGCCCGTATCTCATTCCGTGCCCATGAGTTCCTGCCTCAGGCTACGCCTATAGATCGGGCGCTTCTTCTTGCACTCGACGGTACTACGCAGCCACGGCCGCGAGAATCGCATACGTGGATGCACGTCGGACATCTTACATTTCCCGACGGCACACGCGGTTATGCCTATTATACAGGTTCGCTACAACGTCTTGTGCGAGGCCGTCGGATAGAAGTTCTCAGCGCCGACAGTATCGGCACTGAGAACTGAATGTTTTTATTTACGGATATCGCGTTTGTCCCATGAAGGGTGGGCGGGATCTTCAGCAGTGAGGGCTTCGGCAAGATCAATGTTCAGTGCTTCTGCAAGCATCCGGCCATATTCCGGATCGGCGTTGTGGCAGGCACGCACGTGACGCTGTTTGATAAAAAGGGGAATCCCTTCCATCTGGGTAGCTGTATTCCGGCATGTTGCCAATTTATCGTCACTGCTCATCAATCGCCATAGTTTGCCGGGCTGAGTGTAATAATCGTCGTCATATTGACGTTCATCGTAGTTATATACATCGCCGTGCAGTTCCATGGGAGGCTCTTTAAGCGCCGGGTTGTCTTTCCATTCTCCGAAACTGTTTGGCTCGTATGCGATTGTGGCGCCATAATTTTCATCGGTGCGCATCTGTCCGTCGCGATGATATGAGTGGAAGGGACATTTAGGACGGTTGACGGGTATGAGGTTATGGTTTACACCGAGTCTGTAGCGTTGGGCGTCACCATAAGAAAACAGTCGTCCCTGAAGCATTTTATCGGGAGAAAAACCTATGCCGTCCACAATGTTGGCGGGATTGAAAGCTGCCTGTTCAATTTCGGCGAAGAAGTTCTCCGGATTGCGGTTCAGTTCAAGTATTCCGACATCGCGCAGTGGGAAATCCTTGTGGTACCAGACCTTTGTAAGGTCAAAAGGATTGATATGGTACTTTTTGGCCTCGTCTTCGGTCATAAGCTGCACCTGTAGTTTCCATCGTGGAAATTCACCGCGTTCGATAGCTTCGAACAGATCACGCTGATGCGATTCGCGATCTTTGGCTATGATGGCCTCAGCCTCTTTGTCGGTCAGATTTTTTATGCCTTGAAGGGTACGGAAATGAAATTTCACCCATGTCCGTTTGTTATCCTTGTTTATGAAACTGTATGTGTGGCTTCCGAATCCGTGCATATTGCGGAATGATGCAGGAATTCCGCGCGGCGACATTGTGATAGTAATCTGATGGAGCGCTTCGGGAAGAAGAGTCCAGAAGTCCCAGTTTGCAGTGGGATTGCGCATTCCTGTACGCGGGTCGCGTTTGATGGCATGGTTTAGATCCGGAAATTTCAGAGGGTCACGCAGAAAAAACACAGGGGTGTTGTTGCCTACGAGGTCCCAGTTTCCCTGATCTGTGTAAAATTTCATAGCGAATCCGCGTATATCACGTTCGGCGTCGGCTGCTCCGCGTTCTCCGGCCACAGTGGAAAATCTTACCAGACATGGTGTCTGTTTTCCTATTTCAGAAAAAATTGAGGCTCGTGTAAACTCGCTGATATCGTTGGTTACTGTAAATGTGCCGAAAGCGCCGGAGCCTTTGGCGTGCATTCGTCGTTCCGGTATCACTTCGCGGTCGAAATGGGCTATTTTTTCGAGATACCACGGATCCTGGGCGGAGAAAGGTCCGCGCAGACCGGATGTCTGAACATTTTGGTTGTCGGCAATAGGGCGTCCGTTTTCGGAGGTGAGTTTTTTCTTGTCCATATAATCATTCTTTATTGAGTCGATATAGCGATAATTAAAACATCCGTATGCTCTGAAAAGTTTTTTGTCGCTTAGGCGAACTGAAAAGAAAAAACAGGACATTATAAGGAAACAAATAAAGAAAAAATGCTAAATTTGCAATGGTGAATATACGGTATAAGCGACAATTCCGGCTATTACCACATACTTGAAATTATAGAAAAATGGCTGCGGGCAACAAGGAAATCGGACGTTGGGGCGAGGATGTCGCTTGCGACATGCTTGTCGGACTCGGTTATGCGATTGTTGAACGTAACTGGCGCGTCGGTCACCTTGAGATCGACATAGTGGCTCAGAAAGGAGGCCGTATAGTTTTTGTCGAGGTAAAGACCCGTGCCGCCGATTCACCCGAAGATCCGTTGGATGCCATAGACCGCCGCAAGCAGGCTCACATGGCAGCTGCGGCTAATGCTTTCCTGAGGGGAAACCATTGGCGTGGAGAAGTTCAGTTCGATCTGTTCGGCATCCGGGGTTGTCCTTCCGACTATACTGTCGAACATATTCCGGATGCGTTCCTGCCCCCACTTAAAACTTATTGAGATTTTGATCTCCTAACCAAACATAGCATTTAGTTATGAAAGACTTGCAGAATAAAAACATAGAAGCCCTGCGTGCCGGAATGGCATTTGCAGGCATTGCCGCGGCCATCATACCGCAGGCTGATCCCCACATGGGTGAATATCTGGCTGACCATTGGCAGGTGCGCCGCTGGCTGTCAGGATTTACCGGTTCCGCGGGTACCCTTGTCATCACTGCCGATGCAGCCTTGTTGTGGACTGATTCCCGCTATTTTATCCAGGCGGCACAGCAGCTCGAAGGTAGCGGTATAGAACTGATGAAGGACGGACTGGCTTCTACGCCTTCTGTCGTCGGGTGGCTTGGCTCACATCTGCCGCAGGGAGCTGTAGTAGGCATTGACGGAATGCTCCTTTCGGTAAGCGATGCCGAAGACATGCGCGACGATCTGGCTCAGTACGGATTGACTCTTGATACTTCTTTCGATATAATTGACAGTATATGGACAGATCGTCCAGCTTTGCCGCAAGACAAAGTTTTTGTCCACGATATCAGGTTTACCGGATGCCGTGCAGCCGATAAAATAGCGTCGGTACTCGCTGAAGTGGCCGACCATAGAGCCTCGTCAATCTTTATCTCGGCTCTCGACGAAATAGCATGGTTGCTAAACATACGCTCTTCCGATGTGCGTCACAATCCTGTGGCAACCGCATTCCTTTATCTTAGCCCGATCAGCTCTGTCCTTTTTATCGCGCCGGAAAAACTTGATAGTGATACGATAAGTTATCTGGCTTCGGAAGGCGTGTCTGTGCATCCTTACGGAGATGCCTTGAAATTTATTTCAGCACTGCCTGCCGGAGAAAAGGTTCTCGTAGACCTTACCCGTACTACTATTACAGTCCGTGAAACGCTCGGCGATCGAGCCGTAGGCGTCGGCATGTCGCCCGTAGCTCTTCCTAAAGCCTGCAAGAACGAAGTCCAGATAGAAGGTATACGTCGTGCCATGGTTCGCGATGGAGTCGCTCTTGTCAAGGCTTTTATGGAAATCGAACGGCGTGTGAAAGCCGGAGAGCCGACAACGGAACTCGATGTGGTCGAGATCGTACACGACAGCCGTGCCGCTGCTCCGGAGTTTGTCGACGACAGCTTCGGTTGCATTGCCGGTTATGCAGCACATGGAGCTATTGTGCACTATGAAGCTACGGCCGAATCCAATTCTGCCTTGCGTGCCGAAGGACTGTTGCTTGTCGACAGCGGAGCACAATATCCCGACGGTACTACCGACATAACCCGCACTATCGCTCTCGGCGAAGCTACAGACCGCGAGCGTCGCGACTTCACTTTGGTAATGAAGGGCCATATTGCTCTTGCGGAGATGGTTTTCCCCGATGATACCCGCGGGGCGCAGCTTGACGCTATCGCCCGTCAGTTCCTATGGAAACATGGCATGAGTTATCTGCATGGTACAGGTCATGGAGTAGGGCATTTCCTTGGCGTCCACGAAGGACCTCAGAGCATACGCCTGAACTATGTGAATGTGCCCCTTGCTCCCGGCATGATTACATCGAACGAACCGGGTGTCTACGTAGAAGGCATTCATGGCATACGTTGCGAGAATCTTACTTTGTGTGTGCCTGCCATGACTACGGAATTCGGTCGTTTCCTGCGTTTTGAAACACTTACTCTTTTCCCATTCGATCGCAAGCTGTTCGACACTACTCTTATGACCGATGATGAAATCGCATGGGTCAATGCTTACCACGCACGCGTAGCGTCTGAACTTATGCCGGCTCTCGAAAACGAGCCGCAGCGCATGTGGCTGGCAGCCGCTACTGCTCCAATCGTACGATAATTCTATAGCTATCAATATGCAGAAACCACTGATTATACCTTTGCGCGGATTCACTCCGCGACTTGGCCGCGATTGCTTCGTGGCACCCAATGCCGCCATAATAGGAGATGTGACTGTAGGCGATGAATGCAGTATCTGGTTCGGAGCCATACTCCGCGGCGATGTCAATACTATCACCATAGGCGACCGTGTCAATGTTCAGGACGGTTCAGTGCTTCATACCCTTTATCAGAAATCCACCATTGAGATCGGAAACGATGTGTCGATAGGCCATAATGTGACTATCCATGGCGCCAAAATCCGTGATTTTGCCCTTATTGGCATGGGTTCGGTAGTAATGGACGATGCCGAGGTGGGCGAGGGCGCAATCGTTGCTGCCGGAGCTGTAGTTCTGTCGCGTACAAAAATAGGCCCTAATGAATTGTGGGGTGGTGCGCCGGCAAAATTTATCAAGATGGTCGATCCGGCGCAAGCACGTGAAATCAATGTCAAGATAGCACGCAACTATCTGATGTATTCCAAGTGGTACGACGGCGCTGAAAATATTGCCGAATAAGCATCCACACTCGACTTTAAAATAAAATCCGCAATGAGGCAAGTTTTTATTGCCTGCATTGCGGATTTGTCGTAAGGTATGTATCCTTCTTATTTTACCGGCATTTTCTCGATGCGGCGCAGATGACGACCTCCGTCGAAAGGAGTTGACAGGAACACATCTACAATCTCAAGAGCTACTTCGGGAGCTATGAAACGTGCCGGCAGAACAAGTATGTTGGCGTCGTTGTGGGCGCGGGCCAGACGGGCAAGCTCGGGAGTCCAGCAAAGGGCGGCGCGTATTCCCTGATGCTTGTTGAGGGTCATTCCGATACCGTTGCCGGATCCGCACATTGCTATTCCCGGATAGCACTCCCCCGACTCCACGGCCACAGCACACGGGTGAGCAAAATCGGCATAGTCGCAACTTTCGGTACTGTAGGTGCCGAAATCATGGTATACGATGTTTTTGCTTTCAAGATAGCCTTCGATTATACATTTTAGTTCATAGCCGGCGTGGTCGCTGCACATTGCTACAGCTTGGCCTTCTTTGATGATATTCATGACTTTAGAGCTTTATTTCAGTTTTGGATTTTATAGTGTTCGTAAAGAATCGTAAAAAAATAACAAAAAAAAGT
>ERZ778503.54-NODE-54-length-90888-cov-6.109167_pt1 | contig 90888 bp, 71 predicted proteins | sample MGYA00510047_ERZ778503 | MGnify/ENA primary metagenome ERZ778503 (study PRJEB29527, sample SAMN07138965) | mouse gut metagenome | material: feces | host: mouse | place: China:Nanjing | collected 2016-01-25 ... | reverse complement strand
CGGTTATCTGGACGGTTATGCTGGGAATTTTGTTCCTTGCGCCCTTCTCCTATGGGCTTGTCATGATGTCAAGGGCGTTTCCTGCCAGGACTATTCTGCCGCTTTTCTTTTCTGTCAGCGCTCTTGTTGTCAGCGCGCTGTATATTGTAAGAGAGTACGTGAAGATAACCGGTTTTCTGAAAGTCTTCAGCGCTCTTTTTGCGGCGGTGGTTGTCTTCTGCACGGAGACTTGCATTTTAGACTGTTATATCCGGCAGGCTCTTGATTTCAACGAGGCAATGTGTATTCAGGCGGAAATCGAGGAATATGAAGAAAGGAGCGGTATTGCGGTGCGGACGGTCTGTGCAGGAAAAAGCCCTGCTCCCGTTTACTGTTCTCCCATGCTGCATCTTTCCTATGATACCACTTATAATTACAGAATTATGCATGATTACTGGGCGCAGACACGGTTTTTAAACTATGTGGCGCAGGAGGATTACGAGGTATGCTGGATGGAGGAAGGGCAATACGAAGAATATTTCGGGACAAGTTCCTGGGAGGTATTCAATCCGTCCGAGCAATTACACTTTGAAGGAGACACTCTGTACTGGGCAATTTATTAAAGAAATCTGCGTACTGGTTACAACAGCATTGCCGCAGGGCAGAGGAAATGGTGAGATGGAAGAAAAATGGACTACGGTGCTGAAACCTCATACAAAATGGGGAAGCATCAATATCAAGGAATTGTTATCTTATAAAGACCTAATATTTTTATTTGTGAAGCGCAATTATGTGACAAAGTACAAGCAGACGATATTAGGACCCTTGTGGCTGGTTATCAGTCCCCTTATGACGACCTTGATTTTTGTGGTTATCTTTGGCAATATTGCCGGACTTTCCACGGACGGTACGCCGCACATGGCATTTTACATGGCGGGAAATGTGGTCTGGGCTTATTTTGCCGCCTGCGTGAACCAGACCTCCAACACCTTTGTCAACAATGCAAGCGTGTTTGGAAAGGTCTATTTTCCGAGGATGGTAGTGCCGGTTTCCACAGTGCTGACCGGACTTTTGGATTTTCTGGTGCAGTTTGTGCTGCTTCTGATAATACTTCTTTATTACACGATTACAGGGGTGAAAATCGCATGGAATATCTGGGTGCTTGCCACGCCGCTTCTGGTGCTGCAGCTTGCGCTTCTGGGGATGGGGATTGGCATTATTGTTTCTTCCCTGACAACCAAATACAGGGATTTAACCATTCTTGTTACTTTTGGCGTGCAGCTTTGGATGTATGCCAGTCCGGTGGTGTATTCCATTACACAGATTCCGGAAAAATACCGTTTTCTTTATCTGCTGAATCCGGTATCCCCCATTATTACCATGTTCCGCTATGCTTTTCTGGGTACGGGAGAGCTGCCGCTGCTTTCATGGGGGATAAGCTGGCTTACCACGCTTGTGGTCCTTGTAATCGGTGTTTTGTTGTTCGGCAGAATCGAAAAGACTTTTATGGATACCGTCTAGGGTAAAAGAGGTATAGTATGCAGGAAACAGTGATTAAAATAGAAAACCTGAGAAAGAGATACAGGCTGGGACTCATTGGCAGCGGTACGCTCACGGAGGACTTGCAGAGCTGGTGGGCCCGCGTCAGAAAGAAGGAGGACCCGAACCTCAAAATAGGCGAGCAGGCAGGGAGCGGCAAAGAATTCTGGGCGTTAAACGGCATCAATATGGAGGTGAAAAGAGGAGAAACCTTAGGCATTATAGGCGCCAACGGCGCGGGGAAGTCCACCCTCTTAAAGATACTTTCCAGAGTGACCGCACCCACGGAGGGAGAAGTGAAAATCAAGGGGAGAATCTCCAGTATGCTTGAGGTGGGAACCGGATTTCACGGAGAATTGACGGGACGGGAAAACATTTATTTAAACGGCGCCATTCTGGGAATGAGCAGAAACGAAGTAGACAAGAAAATAGAGGATATTATCGAGTTTTCGGAGTGCAGGAAATTTATTGACACCCCCGTGAAAAGGTATTCTTCGGGCATGTATGTGAAGCTGGCTTTTGCCGTAGCGGCGCATTTGGATTCGGAAATTCTGGTGATGGACGAGGTGCTGGCAGTCGGGGATATGAAGTTTCAGGAAAAGTGTCTTGGCAAGATGGGGGAGGTTGCGGACAAGGAGGGCAGAACCGTCCTGTATGTGAGCCACAACATGAACACCATCCAGCAGCTTTGCAGCAGGTGTATTGTACTGGATAAGGGACGCGTCATTTTTGACGGGGAGGTGGAGGAGGCAATTCGTATCTACATGGGCACCGTGAAGGAATCCCCTGTCAGAGTGGAGCTTTCCAAGATGGAGCGTGCGGAAGAACATGCGGGGCGGGCAGCCTTTATGAAGGAGCTGGAGGTTTTAAATCAGCAGAGCAGTATTTTTGAAATCAACGCGAAGCCGCGTTTTCGACTGCGGTATGAAACCGAGCAGGCAGATCTTCATATGTATATTCGGGCGATAATCCGGTATGCGGATGGGACGCCGGTAACGATGATAACGACGCCGGAGGCTTTTGTAAGCCATAAGGGTCAGGAGGAATCGGTAAGCTTTGAGATAAACTGCGAAAATATTGTACCGGGTAAGTATACGATGAGTATTATTCTGTACGAAGTCAATCAGTTTGGAACCTTTAGAAATTGCGACGGTGTTAAGGATGCCTATTGTTTTGAGATTAAGGCGCCAAAAGAGTATGCACATAAGATGGAATGGAGTCATAGATATTGGGGACACGTAGCGCTGGGAGAAATAAAAATCATATCGGAATCATAATCCTGCTCATTCTTTTGGCAGCAGCGGGTGTTTGCGCGCTTTTCCTCTTTCCGGGGAGGGATAAGGTAAAGCGGACGGCGCATATCAGTCTGGATGATGCCACTGAAATCTTTCTGGATATTTACAGGGAGAAATATGACAGTATTTTTGACAATGCCGTGCTGGGAAAACTAAAATACCTGCATGAAACATATGGCATTACGGTGGATTTGTATGTTTTTGGACAGTTGGATGAATTTGAGATGTGGGATATGCCTGTGAGCTATCGAGAGGAATTTTGCGAAAATGCGGAATGGCTGAAAATCGGGTATCACAGCATAACGGAGGAGAATCCGGCTTTGGATGGCAGGACATTTGAAGCGTTTCAGGAAGAATATGCAAGAATTGACAGCGCCATCAGAAGGTTTGCAGGAGGGGAATCTGTTGCCCATGTTCTCAGGCTCCACTACTGGTATGCCACAAAGGAGATGGTCGCCTATTTGAAGGAACAGGGTGTTACAGGACTTTTGTGCAGCGACAGGGGGGGGCCTTCGTACGATTTGGATGAAAAACAGGCAGAAAAATTATACAAATCCCGGGATGGCAGGCTGAAAGAGGAGGATATCACCTATTATGCAACGGATATCCGTCTGGAGGATGTCAGGGATATAGAGGCGGCGTTGGAGGAACACAGAAAGGACAGGATTATTGTGATTTTCACACATGCGTGGTGTTTTGCGGAAAATTATGATAAACTGGAAACTGCAATCCGGTGGCTTTGGCAGGAGGGCTACCAGTTCAGCAATTTGGAAAGCATGGCGCGATAAAGAGGAAATGCGATTGATGATAGTAAAAAGAGCTGTGTCGGTTTTGTGGAATAAGGTATTATTTCCTTTGTACAGAGGGACAATAAAAGCAGCAAAGGACAAAAAATATATCAGGGATAAATATCACATTCAAAAAAATGTGCGTAATGTGGTTATTTTCGGTGCGCCGAACCATGGAAATCTGGGAGATTATGCTATCTATTTTGCAGAATGCCGGCTGTTTGCCCGTTATTTGCAAAAGGGCAATATTTTTGGCGTGAATATGAGGGATTTCCAGCATGAAATCAGGGCGCTGCGCCGCCTGCTGCAAAAAGAAGATTTACTCATCCTTACCGGCGGCGGCAATCTGGGCAATCAGTACATGGATGATGAAAAAATAAGAAGGGAAGTGATTCTGCGCTTTCCCGACAACAGGATAGTGCTGTTCCCGCAGACAATGTATTTTACCAAGGATGCGAAAGGGGAAGAGGAAGCGGGGAAAACAGCGGGCATATACAAGGCTCACAGGGACTTGTGGCTGGTTGCGCGGGATGAACGCTCCTGCCGCGACATGGAACGGCTTTTTGCAAGAAAGATAAGGCTGCTTCCTGATGTGGTGCTGACTTTGCAAGGGGAAAAGCGGGAGCCTAAAAAGGGAGCGCTCCTTGTTTTGCGCAATGATGTAGAGGGAGTGCTGCAGGCGGAGCACAGAACTATGCTGCGGCAGATATTGCAGCCCCTTTATGGAACGGTGGAAGAGACGGATACGGTGGTGGAAGCAGGCGAGGATTTATCCTGCCTTGAAGAGAAATTAAGAGACAAAATGGAGCAGATTGGAAGTGCCTCTTTGGTGGTGACGGACAGGCTTCACGGCATGATATTTGCCGCGCTTATGCAGACGCCTTGTCTGGTTCTGCACAATTATAATCATAAGGTGGAAGAGACCTACAAATGGATAAGAGATTTGGACTATGTGGAGTATGTGCCGGACGTAAGCAATCTGCAGGAAGCGCTTTGCAGGCTTCAAAAGGAAGATTGCAGGTATCGTGCGGATAAAGTAGAAAAAGAGTATGATGTGTTCATGAGGGAGATTATAAATGGATAAAATAAAACGGTATGTGGAGTGCTATGTTCCCATTACGACGTGTAACCTGAAATGCCACTATTGCTATATCACGCGGCAGGAAAAGTGGAAGGATGAAATAGTGCCGATAGGACATTCGCCGGAGGAAATTGTAAAGGCGCTCTCAAAAAAGCGGCTTGGCGGGACGTGTTTGATTAACTTGTGCGGCGGCGGGGAGACCCTGCTTTGCCCGCAGATTGCGGAAACGGCGAAAGCGTTTTTGGAAGAGGGGCATTATGTTATGCTGGTATCCAACGGTACCGTCACGAAAGTGCTGGAACAGATTGCCGCTTTTCCGAAAGTGTTGTTAAAGCATCTTACCTTCAAGTTTTCCTATCATTATCTGGAGCATCACAGGCTTGGGCTGACGGAGCGCTTTTTTGGGAATATCAAGATGATGCGGGATGCCGGCTGCTCGTTTACCCTTGAAGTTACGCCGAATGACGAGCTGATTGCGCATATCGGCGAGATGAAGGAAGAGGTGATGCGTCATCTGGGCGCGCTGTGCCATGTTACCATTGCGAGAAATGATATTGTGCCGTCGATACCGATTCTCTCCGAACTGCCGGAGGAAGAGTTTTACCGCACCTGGGAACAGTTTGATTCTCCCCTGTTTGATTTTAAGAGGACGATTTTCGGCAAACATCAGGAGAAGTTCTGCTATGCGGGAGAATGGAGCGTTTATGTCCATCTTGGGACGGGCGTCATGACCCAGTGCTATGAGGGAAGGGTATTAGACAACATTTATGAAAATACAGACAGGCCCCTGCATTTTGAAGCGGTAGGGCACAGATGTAAAACGGCGCACTGTTATAATGGACATTCTTTTCTTTCTCTGGGTGATATTCCTGAGCTGGATACCCCGACCTATGCCGAGCTGCGGAACAGGGGAAGCGGCGACGGAAAGGAATGGCTGAACGAAGAGGTAAAAGCATTCTTATCAGGAAAACTAAAGGATTCCAACAAAGAATATTCCAGATTGAAAAAATGGATGGTTGACAGGAAAAGATAGTGAAGATTATGTGGAAAAAGAAAGAGACGAACGCGCATGACAATCATAAGCAGATAATGGGACTGGGGTTTATTCTGAATCTGCTGTTATTGTTGTGCGCTTACGGAATTTTGTACAGAGGAACCTTTAACGGGGACACTCTGGACGCCATGACATATCCTGATGTGCAGTCCCAAGTGTTTTTAGGCAGCGGGAGATATTTGTTTGCACTGATTTGGGAGATTGCCTATCGGGCAGGGATAAATATGGGTAAGACTGCCGGCGTCAACGTATTTTTGACGATTTTTCTGATGGCGGCTTCCGCCGCGGTGATTACGGCTGCCTACTTCAGGGTAAGGTACAAAGAGGAGGCATGGCGGGCAGAAAGATTTTTACTGGCTGACAGCGTAATCTTGCTGGCGTTTTTGAATCTGCTCTCTTTGGAGCTGCTGTTTTTCTCCGCATATGCGCTGATGCCGGGAGTGGCTTGTATTCTGGTTGCTGCAGCGCTGCTTGCGTTTGCAGGCAGGCGTTATCTGCTGTGCGGAATCAGTTTGGTCTTGTCTGTGATGGTGTACCAGTCGTACATAGGGATGTTTATTGTCTTTGCCCTGCTGTTTGTTTTTATAGAGTATCAGGGAAAGCTGAACAAGAACAGCTTTTTAAAAAGCGCCGTCGTTGTGGCGGGAGCGGGAGGCGCGTGCCTGCTCAACATATACAGCACAAAGGTGCTGGCAGGGTTGGGTATCATTGGAGGAGCCGCAAAACAGATTGAGTCGGTAGGACTTGGCGAAATCTTTGTCACGATTTTGAAAACGCAGGTCAGCATCCTGCATGATGAATATGATTTGTCCATGATAAGCTTTCTGCCGTTTATTTTACTGGCGGCTGCCGGCGGTTATATGATATATGGGTATATCAAAGGCAGAAAAAGCCTTGGCGAATGGGTGTACCTGTTTTTGCTGGCGGCAGTATCCAATCTGTGTGTGTTTGCAGTATTTTTTGGTGGATATCTGTATGTGCCCCCGAGAGTTCTGGTCAGCTACTGGTCGTTTATCAGCACGATGGTTCTGGCGGCATTATTTGTGACGGACAGGCAAAAGGCGAAATGTGCGCTGCTTGTGCTGGTGAATGTGGTAACTTTCCTGCATATCATCAACGCCAATGTCATTGTATCCGATTTGTATGTCAGTAACAGGCTGGACAAGCATTATGTGCTCAGCGTGGAAAAATGTATTAGGGAATACGAGGAAAGTACGGGAATCAAGATTACTGCAATCGGATTTGGAACGGATATGTATTGCGAGCAGTACTGGACAGAATACGTGGACTTTTATAAGTTTAATATCAATGAAAGGTGCGTATCCGCAGACTGGCATTTTGATATGCTTCTTCGTGATATGACCGGAAGAGACTATCAAAAGGTTCCCATACCGCAGTCCGTGTACGAAACATATTTTGAGGGAAGGGACTGGGATTACTTTCATCCGGCGCAGCAGATGATTTTTGTGGAAGACAAGCTGTATCTTATGATATATTGATAAAAAGAGGAAACCGTAGAGAAAGGTACAAGTGTAAGTATGAATGACGTTTTGTATATTATCTGTCCCTGCTACAATGAGGAAGAGAACTTGGAAAACGGGTATACCTTTGACAAGCTGGAAGAGGTGATGGCGGACTTAATCGCCGAAAAGCTGTGTTCTCCCAAAAGCAAGGTATTGATGGTTAATGACGGTTCTTGTGACCGCACGGAGGCGCTTTTGAGAAAAAAGCATGAGGAAAATCCCCTGTTTTCTTATATCAGTCTTTCCAGAAATTTTGGACACCAGTACGCGTTGCTGAGCGGTCTGATGAGCGTCAGGGAAGTGGCAGATGTAACCATAACCATAGATGCAGACTTGCAGCAGGATATAGGAGCCATCAGGGAGTTTTTGCTGAAATACAAGGAAGGCTTTCAGATTGTGTATGGCGTGCGCACCTCGCGGGATACGGACGGATTTTTCAAACGTGCTTCGGCTTCGATTTTTTATACGGCTATGCAAAAATTCGGCGGGGTCAATATTATAAAAAACCATGCGGATTACCGCCTGATATCGAAGAAGGCGCTGCAGGCGCTGGCAGAATTTGAGGAAACCAATTTGTTCTTAAGAGGGCTTGTCCCCATGCTTGGCTTTCGCTCCTGTATCGTTTATTTTACCGTTCATGAGCGGGAATATGGAAAGTCAAAGTATACCTTGAAAAAGATGGCGGCATTGGCTGCAGACGGCATTACCTCCTGCAGCACGCGCCCGATTCGCGTGGTGTTCTTTCTGGGATTGTTTATTTCCATAGTCAGTATATTGATTTCAGCAGCCTACTTTATCGCTTATCTTATGGGAAAAACGATAAGCGGCTGGACGTCGGTCGTCATGTCCATATGGATTTTAGGCGGCTTAACCATGCTGGCGCTAGGCTGCATCGGCGAATATATCGGAAAGCTCTATCTGGAGGCGAAAAAGCGGCCCAGATACATTATCGACGAGATGGAAAATGATGTGGATTATGAATACAAAGGTGGGAAATAGTATGAGCAAAAACTGTCTGGTATGCGGCGGCAGCTTTCAAGAGAGCAGAATAAAAGGGCTGGTTCAATGTAAGGACTGCGGATTTCTGACTACCAATCTGGAATTGACGGAAGAGGAGATAAAGCAGTTGTATTCCGCCAATTATTATCATGGGGAAGAATATGCGGATTATCTGTCAGATAAAGAAATCATACAGCATAATTTTAGAAAAAGAATAAAGAGAATTGGAAAATTTGTTCCGGACAGAAATCGGCTGCATCTGTTTGAAATCGGCTGCGCCTACGGCTTTTTTCTGGAGGCGGCGAAGGCATTTTTTTGCGATACGGAAGGCATCGACATATCGGAGGATGCTGTAAAGTACGCAAGGGAAACGCTGGGACAGAATGCGCATGACGGTGATTTTGCGGCTTTTTATAGCGGTAAGAAATATGATATTGTCTGCATGTGGGATACCATTGAACATTTGGAGAAGCCGGAAGTGTATGTGGAGAAGGCATGTGGATTATTAAATACGGGGGGATATATCTGCATTACTACAGGCGATGCGGGAAGCCTGAACGCAAGGATGCGCGGAAGAAAATGGAGACAGATACATCCGCCCACACACCTGCACTATTTTTCTAGGAAGACGCTTTCCCTGCTGCTTCAAAAAAAGGGTTTTGAGGTAGTGGACATATCATATCCGGCAAATACGATAAGTGTAAATACCATTCTTTATACCCTGTTGTGTATAAAGTCCTCCCATGAAAAGATGTATCGCTTTTTCAAAAAATTAGGTATCACCAAAATGAACATCAATATCAATTTCCATGATTTTATGTTTGTCATCGCGAAGAAAAAGTGAGGAAGGGCATGGAAAACAGAAAAAGAAAAGAAGCCGCGTTTTCTATAGGGGTGTTATTGGTTAATCTGGTATTTTACCTTTTTTTTGCAGTCTGGGACGGCGCGCTTTTGTCGCCGGACTCACAAGGATATATCAATATGGAAATGCAGAGAGAACCGTTTTATCCGATTTTTCTGGCTTTGCAGCGCCTGCTGTTTGGAAGGCTTGGAGAGTCCTGGCTGTTTTTGGCGGTACTTATCCAAAGTGTTTTGACGGCAGTGGCAACATGGAGTCTGGTAAATTATCTGCATAAGGAAATGCAGTTAAAAGGTATCCTGTCAGGGATGCTTGCGGCAATCTGTCTGGCGGTTTCCCTGCTTTGCCGTTTTGGGGCAAGGAGAGGGGCGATGTATTCTAACAGTATTGAAACAGAAGGTATTTGTATTCCGCTGTTTTTGCTGTTTTTCAGATATCTTTTGGAGTATACGTTACATCAAAGAAAAAAGGCTCTGCTTTTTGCAGGAATCGTTTCGTTTATCCTGATTTCAACGAGAAAACAGATGTATCTGACGTTGATTTTAATTGCGATTGCGGTTTTTTACGCCGGCATTCAGAAAAAGAGATACGGGAGGGGAATTCTTGCGGCATTTTTGTGTACCGGCGGGATTTTCCTAAGCTGTCAGCTTTTGGATATGGGTTATAATTACGCGCTCAGGGGAGAACCGGCAGTCCATTCAAAGGATAACCGTTTTCTGGCAACTATGGTATTTTATACGGCGGAGCGTGAGGATGCCGAAGCCATAGAGGATTTACAGGTAAGGGAAATATTTGAAGAAATTTATGATGCATGTGAACGGAATGGTTATTTGAAGCACAGCGCAGGGAAGGGCTGGCAGAACAGAGTCACCCACTTTGAGGATAACTATGACCATATTCAGTTGGATACCATGGGAAGAATCATACAGGCGTTCGTGCTGGAGAATCATACATCCGGCACGGATTATAACACTGTGTTGGCGGAAAAGCAGATAGATGCCATTACGGGGGAGATAATCAGGGCTGTTTTTCCCCGTACCTGCCTTAAGATGGCATCTGTTTTTGTGGATAACGTTTTATCAGGCTTATTGACAACGGTAGCGAAACAGAGTCCGATTTTTGTGTTTTATGCGGTACTGGCTTATGGAGGGTATCTGATTTTGCTTGTATGGAATGTCCGTAAAAACGGCATGAATGCGGTTTCCGTACTTGCTGTACTTTCACTGATTTCTATTTTGGTGAATGTGACAGTTGTTTCTGCCGTCATCTTCTGTCAGTCAAGGTATACCATCTATAATATGCCGCTCTTTTATATCAGCGGGCTGCTGCTTTTGGGGGAGGCATGGAAATGGATAAAGGGGAGGGAGTATAAACATGAGCGAAAACCCGACGGCACTGGGAAAACCGCATAATCCTGCAAAAGAAAGAATGGCAAATCTGGAGCTGCTGCGGATTGTCGCCATGCTTTTGATTGTGGTGCTGCATTTTTTGGGAAAGGGCGGCTGGCTTACCCCCCTGCCTGAAGCCGCGATGCCGCATATGGGCTATGTGGCTTGGGGGCTGGAGGCATTGGCGATTGGCTCGTTGAATGTCTATATGCTGCTTTCCGGCTATTTTTTGATAGAAAGCTCCTTTAAAGTAAAACGGCTCCTGCAGCTTCTGTTACAGGTTTTGTTTTACAGCATTGGGACGGGACTGCTGGCTGCTGCTTTCGGCTGCCTGCCTGAGGAGGGCTTTTCCATTTACTATCTGGCGTCGCTTTTCCTGCCGCTTTCTACGGAGCACTATTGGTTTATGACGGCATATTTCATGATGTATTTGTTTGTGCCGTTTTTGTCGCAGGGCGTGAAACGGCTGACGAAAAAGCAGTTTCAGACAGTATTGGTTCTGCTGCTTACTCTGGTTTGTATCATAAAGTCTGTTGTTCCCGTGAAGCTGCCTACGGACAGGCAGGGGTATGACTGTATTTGGTATATGTGCGTGTTTTTAGTGGCGGCATATATCAGGCTGTATGGTATTCCTTTTTTTAAAAACATATGGCGTTCCCTGCTTGCTTATTTTGGGGCGGGCGCCGGCATTTTTGCGCTTGCATTTGTACTGCGCTTTTTATATCTGCGGACAGGGAGATTGCGTGACATGCTTTCTGTCAGCTACAACTACAACCATATTCTGACGCTGCTTGCGGCAGTAGCGTTGTTCTATGTGTTTTACCATATGCGGATAAAACAGGGGGTATTCAGCCGCTTTGTCTGCCGGATTGCGCCGTATACGCTTGGCGTATATCTCTGGCATGAGCATGAAGCCATTCGGTATGAGTGGCAGAACTGGTTTTATTTTGTGGCAGCAAAGCCGGACAATGGTGTGATGCTGGTGCCGTATACCCTGCTTGCCGCCTTGCTGGTGTTTGCCGTCGGAATTGTTCTGGACGTGTTGAGAAGCCTGTTGTTTCGGGGCCTGCACTTGCTGTTTTCCCATGTGGGCGTTTACCGGAGGCTGTGTCAGTGGCTGGATACGTTAGTGATAAAAGCATAAAAAGTATGCAAGGGATTGTGCAGGAAAAGTATTTTTTTACGGTTGATTTTGTGTCCGTCAAAGTGGAGAAGAGGTACTAATATGGATAAGTGGAAGGAACATAAGCTTTATCAAATATGCTGTAACTATATATTTCCGTTGATACTGTTTTTGTATCCGCTCCGCCATATTCACTGGGGACTGGATTTATGGGATACGGGCTATAACTATGCCAATTTCAGATATATGGGGCTTGCACACATGGATTCCATGTGGCTTTTTTCTACCTACCTTGCCAATGCGGTGGGGCATTTTTTGACAATGCTGCCCGGCGGGCATACGCTTCTTTTTATGAATCTATATACAGGGCTGTTTACAAGCCTGCTTGCCGTTTTATCTTACTTGTTTCTGTCAAGGCGCGCCAAACTGCCTGCAGAAGTGGTGTTTGTGGGAGAGCTTGCGGCAGTCAGCTTGTGCTTCTGTCCGACAGCGCTTTTGTACAATTATCTGACCTATGTTTTATTTCTTGCCGGCATCCTGTTTTTATACGAGGGACTTTCACAGGACAAGAGCCGCTATCTGGTACTTGCGGGCATAATGCTGGGAACCAATGTGTTCGTCCGCTTTTCCAATCTTCCGGAAGCCGCCATGATAGTGGGCGTATGGGCGTATGCCGTTATCTGCCGTAAGAGATGGAAAAAGGTTTTGCAGGAAACCGCCTTTTGTATGCTGGGATATATCGGCTCTGTTTTGGCGTGGCTGGGTTTTTTGTCCCTGCGCTACGGATTGTCAAACTATGCAGAGGGGATTAAGCGCTTGTTTGCCATGACAAAAACCGCAACGGATTATAAAGCTTCCTCCATGTTATACAGAATGTTTTCAGAATATATTGAGAATCTATACTGGGTGAACCGGATTTTATGTTTCGCAGTCCCAGGGCTTATCATCTGCATGGTGCTTCCGAAGTCTCTGCAATGGGCAAAGCGAACTGCCTGCGGAATTTTTGCCGCCGCGGCCGCCTTGTGGCTGTATACCAGAAGGGATGCGCAGGGCAACAGCAGCTTCTGTGACCTGCGTTTTGACGAATACAGCTCCATGCAAAAACCCGCAACCCTGTTTCTGCTTCTGACACTCTTTATATGTTTAGTGCGTGTCTTTGGAAAAAAGACGGAGAGAAAAGAAAAACTGCTGGCAGGACTGATTTTTTTGTCGGTACTTCTGACCTCCATCGGCAGCAACAACGGGCTCTTTACCAGCTTTAACAATCTCTTTTTAGCGGCGCCCTACGTTTTGTGGAATCTGTACAGGCTGTGCAAAAGCAAGATGGAATGGAAAATTCCCCTGCTGTTGCCCTTAAAAGCCCTTGCCATTATGTTTACCGCCGTGTTTTTGTTTCAGAGCCTCGGCTTTGGCACAAGATTTGTCTTTGCAGAAGCAACAGGCGTAAAAAGCACCGCCGCGGCCGTGGAAAACAACGCTGTCCTAAAGGGAATCCGCATGAGTGAAGAAAGAGCGCAGTGGCTGACCGAAATCAGTGCCTGCGTATCCGAAAAAGAACTAAAAGGCAGAGAAGTCATCCTGTACGGCTACATTCCCGCCCTCAGCTTCTACCTGGAAATGCCCTCCGCTTTCAACCCTTGGAGCGACCTCGCCTCCTACAGCACAGCTTCCATGGAAGCCGCTATGGAGAAACAAAAAGAAGCACTAGCCGAAGGCAAAGAACCGCCCGTTATCATCCTCAATACAGACCTCGCGATAAACGGCGGCACCTTACCGGAATCCATCGCCACAAGCGACCCCAAGCTAGCCATGATACTACAATTTATGAAAGACCACAACTACACGGAAACCTTTTCCAACACGAAATTCATACTATACGAATCCCTTCCGCCCTCCTAGCCCCGCTTGGGGTTAGGGCTTTTGACACCTGAATCCTATCCAGCCACCTCCCCCGCCTTTTCTCCCAGCCCTAGCCCTGCCAGCCCTTCTGCAAGCCCAGCCATGCCAGCCTGCTATTGGGGCACAGCACGTTAAAAGACGTCAGTGCTTAGCGAGGTTCTTTCGAGCTTAGCACTGCTACGTCTTTTGCAGAGCGAGAGCGATGCAGTGCCCCAATAGCAGGCTGGCATGGCGTATCATCGCAGCACCCAACAGCAGCAGGCAGGCTGGCGGAAATCAGAAAACTAATGACATTTTTCCCGGATAATGCTATAATCAAAACCATTGGACATACTATACACCGGAAAACAAACAGACTATCAGAAAGGCACGGTACAAACATGTTAAACGACAAAGCAATCTTAGTCACCGGAGGCACAGGCACCTTTGGCAAGGCATTTACAAGATACGTATTAGAGCATTACAGCCCGAAAAAAATCATTATCTATTCCCGTGACGAATTCAAACAGTTTATTATGCAGAACGAGTTCAAGCCCTATGCTGACAAACTTCGCTTTTTTATCGGCGACGTCAGGGATAAAGAGAGGCTGACAAGGGCGCTTGACGGCGTCGATTATGTTATCCATGCGGCGGCGTTAAAGCAGGTTCCCGCTTGTGAGTACAATCCGGCGGAAGCGATTAAGACCAATGTCAACGGCGCGCAGAATGTGATTGATGCCTGTCTTGATACCGATGTGAAAAAAGTAGTGGCGCTTTCCACGGACAAGGCGGTAAATCCCGTCAACCTGTATGGGGGCACCAAGCTGGTTTCGGATAAACTTTTTATTGCGGCAAACGCATATGCCGGTTCGCGGGACTTGAGTTTTTCCATTGTGCGCTACGGCAATGTGGCAGGCAGCCGCGGTTCTGTGATTCCATTTTTTGATTCTATTCTGAAAAACGGAGGCACGGAGCTTCCCATCACGGATTATCGTATGACCCGCTTCTGGATAAGTCTGCAGCAGGGCGTGGAGCTGGTGATTAAGGCGCTTGAGGAAGCGAAAGGCGGTGAGACCTTTATTTCCAAGATTCCTTCTTTTAAAGTAACGGATTTGGCGGAGGCGATGGCGCCCGGCGTGAAGACGAAAGAGGTCGGAATCCGCGAGGGCGAGAAGCTGCATGAAATCATGGTGACGGTGGAGGATGCGCCCAATACCTACGAATATGACAAGCACTTTGTTATTTATCCGCAGATGGTGTGGAGCGAGCGCAAAAAGACCGTGCCTACCGGTAAAAAAGTGCCGGAGGGCTTTTCCTACAGTTCGGGAAACAACAGCGAGTGGCTTTCCGTGGAGGAAATACGGGAACTGCTTGCTGCAATGAAAGCGGAATAAAGTCGTATATAAAAAAATTTCTACGATTGCGTAGTAAATTTCATTTTTAACGAAAAATTGTGATAAAATGTCGAAAAATAAAATCGACAGGCTGAACAGCATACATTTTAGGAAGATTGGATAACAGCTTGCAGGAAGCAAAGAAGTTTCCCAAATTTCTAAAAGTATGCTGTTTTATTTTATCTGTGAACGTAAGAGGAGGAGTTTAGATGTTATATTCATTGATGAATTCAAATGCTGATTATTATGTGAACCTGCAGGGGGAGCAGGCGATTATGTATGCTGAAAGCGGCATGTGGGAGGGAACGGATTGTATCTGGCAGGAGGGACAGGCAACAGCGGGCGTTATGCAGAGGATTGCAGATACGGATATCAGAAATGAAAGGCTGTTTATAGATTTTGAAGGAATTTTAAGGCATCAAAATGACGGAGAGCAGGATATGCAAAAGACGCTGGAGCTTTTGTGCAGCAGGCAGAATACGGTGTATTTGATGAATATTGTGGAAGAAACCGGAATTTTTCTGGAGAAGGGTCTGGGACAAAAAGGAATTGCCGTGCAGAGGGAGCAGGCAAAAGGCGGCGGATGGTTTTGTGAGGTTCCGGGTCTGCAGGGAAAACGCGATGTTCATCAGGCAGCTTTGTGCGAAAAGGCGATTCATGATATTCATATGGATAATCTGCTGATTTTGATGGAAGAAAGCCCAAGAGGAAAGACTTTTCAGATAGACAGGCTTTTAAAGGATGGGGAAACCTGTCTGTACTATTTTTTTTACAAACTTGCCATGCGGCTCTTAGAGGAAGGGCTGGCAAATCCTTTTGGGGAAAACAGGGACAAACTCTGTTTTGTGCCGGATAATCCGCCTGCCGTTCCCATTGCAAAAGCATTGGCGGTATTTCTCGGTGCACAAGTGAAATGTGACGAAAGGTCAAACGGCCGGTTTCGGGCGGACTGGGACTATATTATTGTGCGGGATGTGCTTCATATGTCCTGCGAACTGGACAGGCTGTGCACGGCAATTTCTCTGGATGGCGGTCAGGTGAAGGGAGTTGCCTGTCTGGTTGATATCTATACCGGCGTAGGCAGCAGAAAGAACAGGGTCAGTCTGCATACCATCAATTTGGAGCAGGGAATCAGTTATAGAATCAGGCACAAAGAGGGATGACTTTTAAGGCAGATAATGGTATAATTGCTGTAATTAGGCTTTTGCCACAGTAGGAAGGGAGAGGCGATGCAGCAGTTATTTTTGCAACAGAGTTATCAGGATTGTTGGGAAATGTATGAGAAGAGTCTGTCGGGCGGTGCCTGTATCCGGTGGGACTATGTGATTTTAACTGCTTCTAATGAGGCGCAGGCGGAGAGCTACCGGATACAGATAGCTTACAGAGGCAGCGCCGGATATCTGCCGGAGAGTACGAAATATGTCGTGCTGGCGGATCCCGACGGCAGGCGCGTGGGAAGCGGCGGCGCCACGCTGAATGTGCTGCGTTATCTGGCTGAGGATATGGGAAGCGGCAGCTTTTCGGGGAAGCGGATTTTAGTGATACATTCCGGCGGAGACAGCAAGCGGATTCCCCAGTACAGCATATGCGGCAAAATTTTTTCCCCAGTGCCGAGGGAATTGCCGGACGGCAGAAATTCTACGCTGTTTGATGAATTTGTGATTAGCATGGCGGGCGTTGCCGGCAGGCTGAAAGAAGGAATGCTGGTACTCTCAGGAGACGTGCTGTTATTGTTTAATCCCTTGCAGATAGACTTTACTTTTACAGGGGCGGCTGCGCTTTCCATCAAAGAGCCGGTAAGCCTTGGGACAAGGCATGGTGTTTTCTTAAACGACGGCGCCGATTATGTAGGAAGATTTCTTCACAAGCAGGGTGAAGAGGTGCTGAAGTCATATGGCGCAGTCAATGAAAAAGACTGTGTGGATTTGGATACGGGAGCGGTGGCGCTTGATGTAAAGCTGATGGAGGCATTGTATGGTCTTATCAGCACGGACGGCGTAACGGATGAAGAAAAGTTTGCACGTTTTGTCAATGAAAAGGCGCGCATCAGTTTTTATGGGGATTTTCTTTATCCCCTTGCGAAAGAAGCGGACAGGGATGCCTATATGCGGGAGGCGGGAGAAGGTCCCTTGTGCGAGGAACTTCTATACTGCCGTCAGGCAATCTGGGAGGCGATTTCCGGATTTTCCATGCGCCTGCTCAGTTTGACGCCGGCAGAATTTATCCATTTTGGAACGACTAAGGAGCTGTTATGCCTGATGACAAAGGATTTGGAGGCGTACGCTTTTTTGGGCTGGAAAAAGCAGGTGGGCACAAGAGAGGGACAGGGAGGGCTTTCTGTTTATAATTCCATTATGGGACAGGGTATCTTTACGGACGACAAGGTATATATAGAAAATTCCATGCTGCAGTCCGGTATGCGGATTGGGCGTGGAAGCATTATCAGCAATATCCGTTATGCAGGAAAAGAAAAAGTAGTGATTCCCGCCGGCGTGGTGCTGACGGGGGCGCGCCTTTTGGACGGGCGCTGTGTAGTGCGTATTTATGATGTGGAGAATAATCCAAAAGATAAAATTAATACGATGATGAGCGGTAATATTCTGGCGCTTTTGGGAGAAGAGATTACCTTTTGGGAGGCGGCGGTTTTTCCTGTCTGTGAGACGATGGACGAGGCGGTGCCGGCGGCGCTTGCCACATACCGCATGATGAAGGGAATTGCTTCGGTGGAGGAGAAGGAATGGTGGCTTGCGCAGGAAAAGGTCAGCCTGAGCGAAAGCTTTAAACGGGCGGACGTCCGCTATGCCGTTACCGGCGTCTTGGAGCTTGCGGAGCAGATTGCGGTGTACAGGTCGATTCTTATGCTGGCACAGCGGTATTCTTGGCAGTCGGCGATGGCGGTATTTGGAAAGCGGGGTATGAACGAGGAGCAGGAAAAGCAGATGACAGCTATGGCAGAAATAGCAGACTTTGGCACTTCCGTCCGCATTTACAATGCGCTTGCAGGCGAGGCAAAGAGGCGGGGGCGTTCTTATGAAAGCTATGAAAAAGCCTGTTTTGCCGTGATTCGTAAGGCTGTGTATGAAAATAACGGTATTGCTGCGCACAAAGCGCTGCAGTTTCAGAAAGAGGAAGCGCATGTGGAGCTTCCGGTCCGTGTCAACTGGGCGGGCGGCTGGACGGATACGCCGCCCTACTGTCTGGAGCAGGGAGGTACGGTAGTCAATGCTGCTATCCGATTAAACGGCGTGCTTCCGGTACAGGTTACGGCGCGGAAAATCAAGGCGCTTAAAATTGAGGTGGCGAGCGAGGATATTGGTGCGTTTGGCGCGTTGCATACGTTGGAAGAGATTTATGACTGCAGCAATCCCTACGATGCCTTTGCCCTGCATAAGGCGGCGCTGATTGCCTGTGGTGTTGTTCCGGAAGCTTTACCGGAAGGGGAAAAGGTTACACTGCAGGATATTTTAAGGAAAATGGGCGGCGGATTGTTCCTGTCCACACAAGTGGTGGGGATTCCGAAGGGCTCCGGTCTGGGGACCAGCAGTATATTGGCGGCAGCATGTGGCAAAGCTCTATATGAAATCATGGGTGAGGAGGTTTCGGACGAGGCGCTGTATCGGCTGGTGCTTTATATGGAGCAGCTTATGAGTACGGGAGGCGGCTGGCAGGATCAGGTCGGAGGCTTACGCGACGGTATCAAATTTATTACGACGCAGCCGGGGCTTTCGCAGCATATCAAGGTGCGAAAGGTAGAGATAAGAGAAGAGACGGCAAAGGAGCTGCAGGAGCGTTTCGCATTGATATATACGGGGCAGCGGCGGCTGGCGCGCAATCTGCTTCGGGATGTGATGAGCAGTTATATTGGCGGGCGGCGCAAGACGGTGGAGGCACTGTACCTTATGCACAAGATGGCGGCGCTTATGCGTTTCGAGCTGGAAAGAGGTAATATCGAAGAGGTGGCGAAGCTGTTTGAACAGCATTGGGAGCTGTCGAAACAGCTTGACGACGGTTGTACCAATACCTGCATTGAACAGATATTCAGGGCTTGTGAGGATTTGATAGCCGGCAGGTTTATTGCGGGAGCCGGTGGCGGCGGATTTTTACAGGTCATCTTAAAGAAAAACGTAACAAAGCAGCAGCTTCGCGAGCGCCTGAAGGAAGTGTTTCAGGATAGCGGCGTAGACGTCTGGGACAGTGAATTTGTCTGGGAAGAGTGAAGCATGAACAGGTATGAAGATGAAAATATTTATCTCCGTCCAATGACTGACGAGGATACGGAGGATATTATCCGCTGGCGCAACAGCGAGGCAGTCCGCACAAGATTTATCTATCAGGCGCCGTTTACAAGGCAGTCCCATGAAAAGTGGGTAGAAACCATGGTGCGTACCGGCAAGGTTGTCCAGATGATAATATGTGAAAAAAAGAGCGGTAAGAAGCTGGGAAGCGTTTATATCCGCGATATTGACACCGTACACAAAAAAGGGGAGTACGGCATCTTTATCGGTGAAGCAGAGGCGAGAGGAAAAGGATATGGGACGGCGGCGGCAATTCTGATGAAACGATATGCCTTTGCAGAGCTTCATCTGCACCGCTTGTTTTTGCGGGTGTTTGCAGACAATGCGCAGGCGATTGCCAGTTATGAGAAGGCGGGCTTTGTCAGGGAGGCGTATCTGAAAGAGGATGTGTGTATAGACGGGCAGTTCAGGGATATTGTATTGATGGCTGTGCTTGCAGCGGATGCGGAGAATTTTGATTTGAGGGTCAAATGAACATGCAGGCATGTTCGCCTGATCTATGGAGACAAAGATGAGGATAGCCTGTAAAGGCGGAAAAGAGGGCTTATGAAATTTAATTTTAATGTACCACCCTATACGGGTAAAGAGGCGGAATACATCGGGCAGGCTGTGCAAAACCAGAAAATATGCGGTGACGGCGAGTTCACAAAGAAGTGCAGCAAGTGGATAGAGGAGAAAACAGGGACGAAAAAATGTCTGCTGACTACCTCCTGTACCCATGCCACGGAGCTTGCGGCGCTGCTTTTGGATATCACTGAAAAAGACGAGGTCATTATGCCTTCCTATACCTTTGTGTCCACGGCAAACGCCTTTGTGCTGCGCGGAGCAGTACCGGTGTTTGTGGATATCCGTCCGGATACCATGAACATAGACGAGAAGCTGATTGAGGCTGCCATAACGGAAAAGACGAAAGCGATTGTGCCGGTGCACTACGCCGGCGTATCCTGCGAGATGGATACGATTATGGACATTGCAAAAAGACATAATTTGTATGTGGTAGAAGACGCCGCGCAGGGCATTATGTCTTCTTATAAGGGAAAGGCGCTGGGCACGTTTGGAGAATTTGGCTGCTTTTCTTTTCATGAGACCAAAAATTACAGCATGGGCGAGGGCGGCGCACTGCTGATGCGGGATGAATCCTTTGTTGAAAGAGCGGAGATTATAAGGGAAAAGGGAACGGACCGTTCTAAGTATGCCAGAGGCGAGGTTGATAAATATACGTGGAGAGATTTTGGCTCCTCCTATCTGCCCAGCGATATGAATGCGGCGTATCTGTATGCCCAGCTTGAGGTGGCGGAAGAAATCAACAACGCCCGCCTCGCTGTGTGGAACCGTTACTATGAAGCGCTTGTGCCGCTGGCGGATAAGGGCAGAATTGAGCTGCCGGCAGTGCCCGGGGACTGTGTTCACAATGCGCACATGTTTTATATTAAGACGGCTGATATAGAGGAAAGAGCCGCCTTGATAAACTTTCTAAAGGAAAACAGTATTTGGGCGGTATCTCATTATATTCCGCTCCACACGGCGCCTGCCGGACAAAAGCACGGGCGTTTCCATGGGGAGGATCGGTATACGACAAGGGAGAGCGAACGTCTGCTGCGCCTTCCCATGTACTATAAGCTGAAGCCGGAGGATGCGGTTTATATCAGCGGTAAGGTGAAGGAGTTCTACGGCATGGAGGATTAAAATGCTGGTGTTGCAAATAGGAATATTGCTGCTGTTTACGGTGGTAGTTCCGCTGGGAATCGGAGCCGGCATAGCGGTATTTGTGGACAGACAGGAAAAAAGCGCGGGCTTTATGTGGATGGCGGGATATCTGATTATGTTTGCCGCCTTACAGATTCTTGCGGTGCCTTTGATTGTAAAGGGAGCGCGTTTTTCCGTGCTGGTGCGGTGGTTTACGGTATTTTGTATTCTGTCTGCCGTGGCGGGCGTACTTGTCCGGCTGCGGCATATGCGAAGAGTGCCGGTTTTACAGGCGGTAAAATCAAAAATGGAAAAAAGGGAAATGGTACTGTGGGCGGTGTTTGGTATCCTGCTGCTTTTGCAGTTGTTTTTGGCAGGGTATCTTTCTTTTGCCGACGGGGACGACGCTTATTTTGTGACGACGGCTACGATTGCCGACGGTACGGATACGATGTATGTTTACCTGCCTTATACCGGAGGCAGCACCAGTCTGGATATGCGTCATGCACTGGCGCCGTTTCCCCTCTACATTGCTTTTCTGGCGAGGATAACGGGGATTCATGCTGCGACGGTAGCGCATATCGCGCTGCCGGTGGTTTTGATTTCTCTTACTTATTGTATTTATGGGCTGATTGGAAGCAGGCTGCTTAAGGGGAAGCGGGGACAGCTTCCTGCCTTTATGATTTTTACGGCGCTTTTGATTTTATGGGGAAATTATTCCCTGTATACGGCGGAAACCTTTCTGATGACAAGAACGCGTCAGGGAAAGGCGGCATTGGGCAATATTATGGTTCCGGCGTTTTTTCTGCTGGTGTATCTGGTGGGAGAGAGGCTTGCCGAAAACAAGAAGATAGAAAAGAGTCTGTGGCTGCTTTTGTTCAGCCTGACGGTGTTTTCTTGTCTGTGCAGTACGTTCGGAGGATTTTTGGCAGCGGTGCTTTTTGGCGCTTTTGGACTGTGTGCGCTTATCGCTTACCGGCGATGGCGGCTGCTTTTTCCTCTGGCGTTATGTCTGCTGCCGGCAGCGGTCTATATGGGAATGTATATGATATTGAAATAAGCAGAGGCGGAGACTTGCATGGGAAGTATGTGGAGCTTTGTGGTTACACAGTATAAGGGATATATCGGGACAGGCATGATAGCAGGGCTGTTTTTGGTGGCGTTAATCTGGCTCTTTGCATCAGAAAAAAATAAAAATGTCAGAATCATTTTTATTTATACGCCCGCAGTGGTGCTGCTTTTGTTTTTCTGTCCGTTTTTTGCAAAGATTGTCCGTTTGTTTACGGGGGAGGAAATCTACTACCGGATTTTGTGGCTGGTGCCTGTCGTTCCGGTTCTTTCGTACACGGCGGTCAGGCTTATGCTGCAGTGTACAGGGAAGAAGAGGCTGGTCACGGGAGCGGCGCTTGCCGGCATTGTGATTCTGTCGGGCAGTCTTGTGTATGAGAGTCCTTATTTTTCCAAAGCGGAAAACCGGTATCATGTACCGGAGGCGGCAGTAAAAATCTGCGATGCCATTGAGGTGGAAGGGGAGTGGGTGAAAGCGGCGTTTCCTGAGGAGCTTTTGCCGTTTATCCGCCAGTATTCGCCGTGGATAAATATGCCGTATGGAAGAGAAATGCTGATTAGCAGCTGGTCCGTATGGGGGTTTCAGAGCGAACTGTATGACCTGCTGCGGGCAGAGACTTTGGATGTAAAAAGAATTGCGGAACTGGCGCGGGAGCAGGGCTGCGATTATGTGGTTTTTGCGGAGGGGAAAAAACTGTCGGAGCGCTTTGAAAAGTATGAGTTTGAACTGCTCTATGTGCTTGGCGGTTATGCCGTTTATGCGGACAAGGCACAGGAGTAGAGATGGAAAGGAAGAGATATAAAAAAGCCGGTATGTATATGCCGGCTTTTTTGGTATCTGGTTATTCGGTGTCGGTAAGCTTTTCTAACACCCTTTTCATCTGTGCGGCAATAAATTTTCTGCCCGCCGTATTGAGGTGGAGGTTATCGGTTAGATAGTCTGTGGCGTTGTCCTCCCGTATGCCGCCGTAGAAGTTATCGATAAAGGTGATTTCCGCGGCGGCGCAGGCATCATACTGATAGAAGAAATAAGAGGACAGACGGCCGACGCCAAATTCTTTGGAATCACTGCTGATAAAGCTGCCGTCCTCTGCCACATCAAAGGCATAGGAGGGCGACATAACGATTATCTGAATCCATGGGTAAGTCTGCCGAATCAGATTTATGCCGGACATCATTGAGCCTGTAAAAAAACGGGTATCCGACATATTTGCCTCGTTGTGAATGGCTCGTTTTGCCAGATGGTCGCTCCCGTCGTACATAATATAAATAAAGTCGACGGTATTAAAATCAATCGTCTGCAGAAGCTCGATGGCTGTCTTGGTATCGCTGTCAACTTCGCCTATGGCATCGAGAGCGGCGCTTAAGGTGTCGCCGCCATTGCCGGTGGCGGCAGCGGCAACATGGTAAAAGCTGAAAGCATCGATGGCATAGTCGGCAGAGAAGGCTTCATTGTAGGTACTCATATAAGAACCGGAAATAGAGCAGTTATAGACAATCGCATCCGCCTCCTCTGCAAGAAGGCTGCAGGGATTGTCTTTGGCATCCCTGTCGTCGGCAAAGGGTGCGTTTCCAAAACATACAATGGTAGGGACGCCGTCATCATTGGGAGCGGCAGGTTTGTTTTCCGCCGTAAAGAAGGCATCATAGACCGTTATTTCCGGATTGTCGGGAACCGGAATGGCATCGATTTCTTCTTGTGTAATGCCTCGTCCAAAGCCCCAGAATTTGCTGATAATAATGATGAGAATCGGGATTGCAATCACTGCAAAGACCAAGTGAAAGCTTATTTTAAATTTCTTTTTATCTTTTTCCATATTTCCTTCCGTTCCGCCGTCGTGCGGCATCTTTTACAGTTCTCTATTAAAACTTGTTTGATTGTACTATATATATGGAAAGATTGTCCAGTCTTGCGCAAAATATTTAATAAAAAGTAAAGAAATGATACAAACAAGATACAAAAATAAGGAAAATGAAGTAAAGAGATGCAAATATTGGGACTTTCTATTTTTGGAAAAACATACCGCTTGAGAAAAAGAATCTTTGTTCTGTATACTGAGAAAAAAGAGAGAACGGAGGAACTTCATAAAAAAATAAGAAAATAGCGGCATTTCAAGGGGCGTTGTGCCTTGAATGGGAATGGCAGAAATGTTATAATGTTACAGAATTGTTAAGAAACATGTTAAGAGTCAAGAGAAGAAAGGTATGTGAAGGATGAAGAAATTGTTTAATCACACGAAAAGAGGATATGAAACTGACAAGAATCTTGAGTGGGATGATTTGGAATATACGGAAGAGCTTGAGGATGAAGTCTTTGCGGAGGGTGAGGACGACGAGTTGTACTACAGTGACGACGAGGCGTATGGCGAGGAAGCCGCAGAGGAGGAAGGCTATTACGCTGCGGAGGACGAGTTATATGACGAGGAAGCCGCAGAGGAGGAAGGCTACTACGCTGCGGAGGACGAGGAAGCCGCAGAAGAGGAAGGCTACTACGCTGCGGAGGACGAGGCATATGACGAAGACGTCGCAGAAGAGGAAGGCTACTACGCTGCGGAGGACGAGGCATATGACGAAGACGCCGCAGAAGAGGAAGGCTATTACGCTGCGGAGGACGAGGCATATGACGAAGACGCCGCGGAGGAGGAAGGCTACTATGCTGCGGAGGATGTGATATATGACGAGGAAGCCGCGGAGGAGGAAGGCTATTACGGGGCAGAAGCGTCTGGTTATGACGGCGAGGTTGCAGAAGCGTTATACTATGAAGCAGAGGACGCGGAGTCTGCAGATGCCGCGTATTATGAAGAGTCTGCGGACATATATGAGGAAGCGGAAGGAGGAGCCTCCCTTTATGACGAGTTTTATGAAGACGAGGAGAAGGAAGTAATACTTCCTTGGAGCGCCATGTCAGATAAAAATTTCTTCCAAAAGCTTTGGTATTCGCTGGTGCATATGAGTACCATGGACAAGGTGGTTACGACGACAGGGATTTTGGTGCTGGTGCTGGCGCTGGCGACAGGAGCGGTATATGTCAGTGCACGGGCGATTGACAAGGAAGTGGCCTCTTTTGATACAGTGGGCTCGCAGCTTGACAATATTACGGTAATTGGAGAGCATGGTCTGACTGCGGTTGCAGATGCAGAGCTGGCGCGGATTTCCGCTGCAAATGCGATTGAGGAGGAAGAGGACAACAAGGACTATGAGGAGGGAGAGTATACAAAGGAAGTTTCCGTTTCCCTCAATATGACCTCCATCGAAAAGGATTTGAAAATAAAGTTTGTCAACAGCAAGACCAACCGGCTGGTGCCCAATGTTCCTTTTTCTGTCACGGTGACGACACCCGACGGCAAGACGGAGGTTTGGTCCGATGATGACATGGACGGTATTATCTATAAGGCGGGGATTACCCCCGGTAATTATTCCGTGTCCATGAACTCTTTGACAGATGAGAAATATGCGGATTATAAGCTGCCGGATGCGGCGCAGAAGGTAACGGTAAAAAAAGAAATAGCCTATGAAAAGGTGGAGGTTGCCGACGAAATAAAGAAGGAGTCCGAAATCGACGCGAAAAAGGAGGACACGAAGGAAAATGAAACTGCAGTGGAATCCGTGCTGCAGGATACCGTGGGCTGGGTGGAGTCCACGCAGACAGTAGTGAATTCCGGTTGGACAGCTGTTCCCAAAAATCAAGTGCCCGACCCTCTGGCGACGGCAAAGAGTATGCTGTTTATGCGGACATCGCAGGTAGATACGTCAGGAGGAGACGGTTCTGCGACGGATCCTGTTACACCGACGCCGGACCCTGATGTGACGCCCGACCCCGGTCTGGACGTACCAGACCCCAGTCCGTCTCCCTCGACACCGCCGGATGTGACGGCAGTTACAGGGGTAAAGCTGGATAATGCCACGCTTGCCTTGGAAATTGGTGCAAAGGGAACGCTTACGGCGACGGTGGAACCTGCAGATGTAGAAAACAAGAAGGTCTCCGTACAGTCGTCGGATGAGAAGGTTGCAACGGCTGCAGTGGATGAAAGCGGTAAGATAACCGTGACGGCAATAGGCGCCGGTACGGCGGTTATTACGGCGGCTTCCGAAGCTGACAATACAAAGACGGCCACCTGTACGGTAACGGTAACGGCGGCGCAGAAGCCGGTGATTACCCTGAGTACTGCGGACCAGCCGGCCTTGACAGCGCTGACACTGGAAAAGGGCAAGGAGGCAGTTATCAAGGCGACGGTTACAGGAATAGAGGCGGATAAGCAGTCAGTTACATTTGCCTCTTCCGACACGAGTGTTGTTACGGTGGACAAGGATGGAAAGCTGAAAGCGATAAAAGCGGGAACGGCGACGATTACGGTTACGCTCTGGGTAAATAAGGAAATAAAGGCAGAGTGTACAGTTACGGTTACAGAGGATACCCGTACCCTGACGCTCAGCACGGCGGCGCTTTCCATGGTTATAGGAGGGGCGAAGCAGGAGGTTAAGGCGACGATTGGAAACTCTGCTCCCGGGGCAGTGATTTCGGGCACAGTTACCATAATAAAGAATGATAACGAAGCAGTTGCAACGGTTACGGCAGGCAAGACGGAAAACGGTACGGCAACGATTACCGTGACGCCGAAGGCGGCGGGAACGGCAAAGATAACGATAGGCATTCAGGGGGCCGACGGCAAGCAGGCGGCGGTGACGCAGGTCCTGACGGTGACGGTCGGAAACGGCGCTATAACCTTAAATAAGACGACTCTCAGCATACTCTCCGGCAGTACGGGAGAGCTTACAGGCACCGTAAACAGTACCAACACAGGTGCAAAAATTACGGTTACAAGCTCCAATGAAAAGGTAGCGACAGCGACGGCTTCCGGTACGGTTGCGGATGGCAAGACAACGGTAAAGATTGTCGTTACAGGTGTAGGAGCAGGTACGGCGACGATTACGGTAAAGCATACGGACGGCGGTGCGGCAACTTTTACGGTTACGGTGGGCGCTAAGGACAATAAGCTTTTCAGCGCGGATAAAAAGCAGCTCTATGTTTTACGGGACGGCAACTATGTAGAGGCAACCTACGCGGATTATTACAATGCATCCGTTACGACTTTTTACGTAAAGTCACAGGGGACTGTGAAGTATACGGGCTGGCAGACTATTAACGGCAAATTGTATTACTATGATGCAAGCGGCAAGTATGTGACCGGCGAGCAGGTAATTCAGGGTGCAAAATATACTTTTGCCAGCGATGGTTCGCTGATAGTCGGCAACGGCGCATTTGGTATCGACGTATCTAAATGGAACGGCACAATAGACTGGAATGCAGTTAGAAATTCCGGCGTCAACTATGTGATTATCCGCTGCGGCTACAGGGGATCCTCTACGGGCGCGTTGGTTGTAGATCCGAAGTTTGAAGCAAATATTAAGGGTGCGACTGCAGCAGGCATCAAGGTGGGCGTTTACTTCTTCTCGCAGGCAGTCAACAATAGCGAGGCGGTGGAAGAGGCTTCCATGGTGCTGGAGCTGATTAAGAATTATAAGATTTCTTATCCTGTATTTTTGGATGTGGAGGCATCCGGAGGCAGAGCGGACGGCATCAGTGTTGCTGCCAGAACGGACGTTATCAAAACCTTCTGCCAGACCATCCAGAACAGCGGGTATACGGCGGGTGTTTATGCAAATAAGAACTGGCTCACCACGAAGATTGATACAAGCAAGCTGAACCAGTATAAAATCTGGCTGGCGCAGTATGCTTCAACGCCGACCTACACGGGAAGGTACGACATGTGGCAGTATAAGTCGACCGGAAAGGTGACGGGAATCAGCGGAAATGTGGATTTAAACTGGAGTTATCTGGGATACTGATATTTATAATAGGATGTCCCGTTCTTTCGGCAGGGAAGAGCGGGGCTGGAAAGGACATTTATTTATGAGAACTTATCTGGTAACGGGAGGGGCCGGATTTATCGGTTCCAACTACATTCACTACATGCTTGGAAAGTATGGAGATACGATTCGTATCATCAATGTGGATGCACTGACCTACGCGGGAAACCTTGAGAATTTAAAGGGTGTGGAGGACAGAAGCAATTACAGCTTTGTAAAGGCGGATATCTGTGACAAGGAAGCAATTCGCCGTATTTTTGCAGAAAATGATATTGACAGAGTCGTGCACTTTGCGGCGGAAAGTCATGTGGACAGGAGCATCCGCAATCCGGAGGTGTTTATTCAGACGAATGTGCTGGGAACTGCCGTTATGTTAAACTGTGCAAAAGAGGCTTGGGAGCTTCCGGACGGAAGCTTTAAGGAAGGGAAAAAATTTCTCCACGTATCCACGGACGAGGTATACGGCTCTCTGCCTGACGATGACAATGCGTTTTTCTATGAAACGTCGCCCTATGAACCGCACAGTCCTTACTCTGCCAGCAAAGCGAGCTCGGACATGCTGGTGAAGGCATATATGGACACGTATCGTTTTCCGGCAAATATTACCAACTGTTCCAATAATTACGGACCTTATCAGTTTCCGGAAAAGCTGATTCCGCTTATTATCAACAATGCGCTTTTAGGGAAAAAGCTTCCCGTGTACGGCGACGGCAAGAATGTCCGCGACTGGCTCTATGTGGAAGACCATGCCAAGGCAATCGATATGGTGCAGGAGCAGGGCAGGCTGTTTGAAACCTACAATATCGGCGGACACAATGAAAAGCAGAATATCGAGATTATCAACATCATTTTGGAAACCTTGGCGGAGATGCTGCCCGATACGGATGAACGCAAAGCGCATATCACAAAAGATTTGATTACCTATGTGGAGGACAGGAAAGGGCACGACAGGCGTTACGCCATCGCACCCGACAAAATCAAGGCGGAAATCGGCTGGTATCCCGAAACCATGTTCAAAGAAGGAATCAAAAAGACGATAGCATGGTACTTCGAGCACGAGGATTGGATGAAAAACGTGACAAGCGGCGATTACCAGAAGTACTATAACGAAATGTACGAAACCAAATAAACCGCACCATATGTTGAGAAAGGGAACGGTTAGCGCCGTTCCTTTTTTCCATATTTCGGTATGCAATTTCCCCCAGACATGCTATAATAACCAGTAAAGCGGCAAAGCAGGACTCTGAAATGATAAAGGGCGCGGCTTTGCCTTATACAAATAGAAGGAGTACATGTATGAAAGGAATTATACTTGCCGGAGGATCCGGCACCAGACTTTACCCGCTGACAAAAGCAATATCCAAACAGATTATGCCGGTCTATGACAAGCCGATGATATATTATCCCCTTTCCATTCTCATGCTTGCGGGTATCCGTGAAATCCTTATTATTTCCACGCCACGGGACTTACCTACCTTTAGAGAGCTTTTGGGTGATGGAGCGCAGCTTGGCATGAAGCTGTCCTATGCGGTGCAGGAGCAGCCCAGAGGACTTGCAGATGCCTTTATTATCGGGGCGGACTTTATCGGCACGGATCGGGTTGCGCTGGTTTTGGGAGATAATATCTTTTACGGGCAGAGCTTTTCCCGTGTGCTGCGGGAAGTAGCGGCGCGGGAAAAGGGCGCCACCATTTTTGGTTATTATGTCAGGGATCCGAGGGAGTACGGCGTGGTGGAATTTGATGAAAGCGGAAAAGCGCTTTCTATTGAGGAAAAGCCGGAAAATCCAAAGAGCAACTACGCAGTACCCGGACTTTATTTTTATGACAATGATGTGGTAGAGATTGCGAGAAACGTAAAGCCGTCCGCAAGAGGGGAAATTGAAATTACGAGCATCAATAACGAATATCTGCGCAGGGGAACCCTTCATGTGGAAACCCTTGGAAGGGGTTTTGCATGGCTGGATACGGGAAATCACGATGCACTTTTGGATGCCTCTGATTTTGTGGCGGCTTTCCAGAAAAGGCAGGGACTTTATATTTCCTGTATTGAGGAAATTGCTTATAAGAGAGGCTTTATCACAAAGGAACAGCTTTTAAAGCTGGCGGAACCGTTGATGAAGACCAACTACGGACAATATCTGGTAGAGGTTGCAAATGGACTCTAAATTAAAGAGACTGACAATTTTAGCGGCTGTCTCCGTTGGGCTTCTGACTGTTTTGACAGTCCTGCTTTTGAACACACCTTCGGGGCAGGGCAATTTAGAAGCGACGGAATCGTCTGAGGAGACGCCAAAGAACACCGGCGCCGTATTTGAAAACGGACAGATAGGGAATGACTTGTCCGCCTTTATGCGGGATGAGACTTTTTTTGACGCGGAGGAAAATGAGTTTCTGGAAAACCTGAAAAATGAGCAGAACCGTCTTTCCTTGATTGTGACTTCTGTGGAAAAGGATTTGCGTATTCAGGTAGTGGACAGCGACAATCAGCCTGTGAGCGGTGAAAGCTTTTATGTGACGCTTAAGGGTATGGGCGATTACAAGGATTTGGACAAGGACGGCGTCATCTATATCGGCGACTTGGCTGCGGGAGATTACGAGGTATCCCTAAAGCCGATAGAGGGCTACAAGGTGCCGAGCGGCACAACCAAGGTCAGGGTGAAGGATAAGGTGGAATATCTGGTGATTGAGGATATTTCCCTTCTGATAAAGACGGAAGACGAAATCGATGCACAGGCGGAAGATACCGCGCAGGCGGTGGACGATGCGGACAAGTCGGAAATCAAGGGCGCGCAGACGGTTTCGGGAACAGCCTCTTTAGGAATCGACGTGTCGAAATGGCAGGGAGAAATTGACTGGGATAAGGTTAAAAACGACGGCATTGATTTTGTGATTATCCGCTGCGGTTATCGGGGAAGCGTGACGGGAAGTCTTGTGGAGGACCCCTATTTTGAGCAGAATATCAGAGGCGCTACAGCGGCGGGGCTGCAGGTGGGCGTGTATTTCTTTACGCAGGCGGTCAATGAGGTTGAGGCGGTTGAGGAGGCGAGTATGGTAGTCAGCCTGATTCGGGACTACGAGCTTACCTATCCTGTCTTTATTGACACGGAAGGCGCAGGCGGCGAGGGCAGGGCGGATTCCTTAAGCGTGGAGCGCCGGACCGCCGTATGTGAAGCGTTTTGTACCACCGTGGAAAACGCAGGCTTCGAGGCGGGCGTTTATGCAAGCCGCAACTGGTACAACAAAAATCTGGAAACAGCATTTTTGGAGGATTTTGTGATTTGGCTTGCGGAGTACCGCAGTGCGCCGCTGTATCAGGGCTATTACCAGATGTGGCAGTACACCTCCAAGGGCAGTGTGAACGGCATCAGCGGCAATGTGGATATGAACATCAGTTATATGGGATATTAAAAATCGGCTTGCACAAATCGGAGTTTCACAATTGCCGGTAAAAACAAAGGTGGAAAGGGAAAGAAAGATGGGAAAGATTACGGTTGAGACATGTGGGATAGAAGGGCTTAAGGTGATTACGCCGCAGGTTTTCGGGGATGCGCGGGGGTATTTCATGGAGACTTATCAGTATAACGATTACAAGGAAGCCGGTATCGATGAGATATTTGTGCAGGACAACCAGTCGGCATCCAAGCGGGGCGTTTTGAGGGGGCTGCATTTTCAGAAGGAATTTCCACAGGGAAAGTTAGTCAGAGTCATAAAGGGAGAGGTGTTTGACGTGGCGGTGGATTTGCGCGCAGGCTCTCCTACTTTTGGCAAGTGGTATGGCATCGTTCTTTCGGAGGAAAATAAAAAGCAGTTTTTTGTGCCGAAGCATTTTGCACATGGTTTTCTGGTGCTTTCGGAATATGCGGAGTTCTGCTACAAATGTACGGATTTTTACCATCCGGGCGATGAAGGCGGGCTGATGTGGAACGATGCGGATATTAAGGTGGACTGGCCCCTGCAGGAGGGTGTGGAGCTGATTTTATCGGAGCGTGACACGAAATGGGGCAGCTTTAGCGAATACACAAAAAATATGGCGGATTAAATTGCCGTTTGTGCGGCGGAATACGAGGAAGCATGAAGAGTAAGATTTCCAAAAGAACCGGAATTATAATATTCTGCGGGCTGGCGGCGATTATGGCAGCCATCATTGTGATACATCACAATCCGCTGGCGGACCGGCAGGAGGAGCTTTTAAAAAAAGCGGTTTCCTGCGGGGTAATTGTAGTCTCCTGCGTATTGTTCGGACTTTTGTATGATAAAATAACCAGCCTGCCGCTGGAGCTGTACCACAGCAGACGGCTTATCTGGAAGCTGGCAAAAAATGATTTTAAGAAGCGGTATGCGGGTTCTTTTTTTGGCGTTATCTGGGCGCTGGTGCAGCCGGTAGTCACGGTAGTCATGTACTGGCTGGTGTTTGACGTCATTATGAACGGCGCCGGCAGGGCAATGCGCGGCGGGGAAGAGATTCCCTTTGTGCTTTTTTTGACGGCGGGGCTGGTGCCTTGGTTTTATTTTAATGAGGCGTGGACAAATGGCACCATGGCGCTGCTGGAATACAATTATCTTGTAAAAAAGGTGGTATTTAAAATTAGTGTACTGCCTATTATAAAGATAATCGGTGCGACGTTTGTCCATGTTTTCTTCGTGGGCATCCTGTTGGTGATTGCCTGTTTTTACGGATATTTTCCGACGGTGTACACGCTGCAGGTGGTCTATTACAGTATCTGCACCTTTGTGCTGGTGCTGGCGTTGAGCTATTCTACCTGCGCGCTTGTTGTGTTTATGCGGGATATTTCGCAGATAATCAATATTATTCTGCAGGTGGGTATGTGGGCGACGCCGATTATGTGGGATTTTGGCGCGATAAGCTCCGGCTGGGCGGTGTTTTTAAAGCTGAATCCCATGGTATATATTGTCAACGGCTACCGCAGCGCCATTTATGAACATTCATGGTTTTGGGAGGATTTCTTTTCTACCATGTATTTCTGGATTATCACGGTGGTTCTGTTCGGCGTGGGCGCGCTGATATTTAAAAAGCTCAAGGTACATTTTGCGGATGTGCTGTAAAATGCGGCAGTTTTGCGCGGCATTGTGGGTTGATTTGCAATATGGCGGATTTGCAATATGCGCGTAAAGAGGCGCAGATGGGAGCAGGCATGGAAGAAAGACAACCGGCAATTAAGGTCGAGAATGTCAAAAAAATATATAAGCTGTATGATAAGCCTTCGGACAGATTCAAAGAGGCGTTTGGACTGGCAAAAAACAGGCATAAGGAGCATTATGCCTTAAACGGCGTGAGCATGGAGATTATGCAGGGTGAGACAGTGGGTATTATCGGGACGAACGGCTCCGGCAAGTCCACAATCTTAAAAATCATTACCGGCGTGCTTAACCAGACGGAGGGGGAAGTAATCGTAAACGGGCGCATTTCCGCCCTGTTAGAGCTGGGCGCAGGCTTTAATATGGAATACAACGGCATTGAAAACGTATATTTAAACGGCACGATGATGGGTTTTTCGGAGAAGGAAATCGATGCGAAGCTGCCGGAAATTTTAAAGTTTGCGGATATTGGCGATTATGTGTACCAGCCGGTAAAGACCTACTCCAGCGGTATGTTCGTCCGCCTTGCTTTTGCCGTGGCAATCAACATAGAGCCGGAAATCCTGATAGTGGACGAGGCTTTGTCGGTAGGAGACGTCTTCTTTCAGGCAAAATGCTATCAGAAGTTTGAGGAATTTAAAAAACTGGGCAAGACCATTGTCTTTGTCAGCCATGATTTGAGCAGCATCAGCAAATACTGCGACAGGGTGTATCTGCTCAATCAGGGACAGCTTTTAGGGGACGGCAGTCCAAAAGAGATGATAGATGCCTTTAAGCGCGTGCTGGTAGGGCAGTATGAGCTGCCGGACGAGACCGAGCAGGAGATTAACACGGTCCTGCCGGAGGGCGCCGTCAATCCGGAGCTTTTAGAGTATGGCACAAAGCAGGCGGAAATGACGGAATTTTATATTACGGACGAAAAGAATGTCAGGACCACCGCCGTGATAAAGGGCTCGGAATTTACTATTCATGTGAAGGTGAAGTTCCATGAAAGAATTGTGGCGCCTATCTTTGCTTTTTCTTTTAAAAACGTGAAAGGAACGGAGATTACGGGCACCAACAGTATGTTAGAAAAGGCGTTTTTAGAGCCGGTGCGGAAGGGCAGTGTAAAGGAAGTGACTTTTACGCAGAAGATGAGCCTGCAGGGTGGCGAATATCTGCTGTCCCTTGGCGTAACCGGTTATGACGGCAGCGATTTTAAAGTCTATCACCGACTCTACGACGTGTTGAATATCACGGTAATATCGGACAAGGACACGGTGGGCTTCTACGATATGGATTCTAAGGTCGCGGTCCGCGAAGCGGCGGATGCGGAGGCACGTATTATACCCTACAGGCATGAGGCGTAGGAAAGGAGAGCGTCATGACAGAACAGATTGGAAAGGTAACGCTGAATCTGAACCATTACGGCGGCGAGGATTTGTACTCCGACGGCAAGGTGGAGGACGAGCTGTTAGAGATTGCGAAAAATTACGCGCAGGCAGAATACCAGAAGGTGATAGAAGAGCGCGCAAGCTGGCCGGTGCTCTATCATCTTTCTCCGCTTCGTGAAAATATTGTGGACTGGATTCCCATGAAGGCGGGCGCAAAGGTGCTGGAGATAGGAAGCGGCTGCGGTGCCATTACAGGTGCGCTCTCCCGCAAGGCAGGCGAGGTGGTCTGCGTGGATTTGTCGAAGAAGCGCAGCATGATAAATGCCTACAGGCACAGCGGATGTGACAACGTGACGATACATGTGGGCAATTTTAAGGATATTGAGCCTGATTTGCCTGCGGATTTTGATTATATTTTTCTGATTGGGGTTTTTGAGTACGGGCAGAGCTATATGGGGAAGGAAAAGCCCTTTGAGGAGTTTTTATCCATCGTACTGAAGCATTTGAAAAAAGGCGGCAGGGCGGTGATAGCCATTGAAAATAAATACGGGCTCAAATATTTTGCAGGCTGTAAGGAAGACCATCTGGGAACGTGGTTTTCCGGCATAGAAAATTATGCGGACGGCGGCGGGGTCAGGACTTTTTCGCGAAATGGGCTGGAAAAGATTTTTGCTGCCTGCGGCGTGAAAAAATACCATTTCTATTATCCTTACCCCGATTACAAGTTTATGACGACTTTGTACTCGGATGCCTATCTGCCGGGGCGTGGCGAATTATCCAATAACATGCGTTACTTCGACAGGGACAGGCTGCTTCTTTTTGATGAGCGCGCAGCCTTTGACGGCATTGTGGAGGATGCGCTTTTTTCTGTGTTTGCCAATTCCTATGAAGTGATTATAGGCGATGACTTTGATATAAAATACACCAAGTATTCCAACGACAGGGCGCCGGAGTACCGGATACGAACAGAAATCCGCAGGGATAAGAAGGGAAATGCGGAAGTCAGAAAGTACCCTCTGTGCGAGGAGGCGAAGGAGCATATCCGCGAGATGCCTGTTGCATATCAAAATCTTCTTGCGCGCTATCAGGGCGGCAGTCTGATAATCAACAAGTGTGAGCTCTGCGAGGAGAACGGCAAAATATGGGATTCCTTTGAATTTCTGGAAGGCAGGCTTTTGTCGGAGCTTTTGGATGAGTGCCTTGAAAAGGAGGATATGGAGGGATTTTGCGCTTTGTTTCGGCAGTATGTGGAGCGGACAGGGTACAATCCGGAATTTCCTGTTGCAGATTTTGATTTGACCTTTGGCAACATTGTAGTGCAGGAGGAGGTTTGGAGCGTCATCGACTATGAGTGGACCTTCGGCAAGGCGATGGATGTGAAGGAGCTGGCTTTTAGAGCCGTTTACTGTTATCTGTTAGAGGATAAGAGGCGGGATAAGCTGGATGTAAGCAGGATATTGGAGGAACTGGGGATTACGGACGCGGAGGCTGCGTATTACAGGGAGCAGGAAAAGGATTTTCAGGGCTTTGTGACAGGAAAGAATAAGGCGATGGCAGAAATTCTTGGTCTGTTAAAGCGCAGGGCGATACAGCCTATAAGCGTTCCCGACAGGGTGCAGGTATACGAGGATAAGGGCGGCGGCTTTTCGGAGCAGGAATCCTACTTTGCGTATGAGATGTACCCGAACGATCATGAGGTGGAGTTAGAGCTTAGAGTGGGCGGCGATGTGGAAGTCTGCCGGATTGACCCGTCCATGGAATCCTGCGTGGTGCGGATTGAGGAGCTTACCTTCAATGGAAAAGAGGTGCCGCTTGGGAATAAAAAGGTATTTTATACCAATGGAAAGCCCTTGAAGCAGACTTCCGGGTTTGTCTTTTCTGCGAAGGACCCTAATCTTTATGTAAAAACGGGGTCGCTTGCGCGGCAGAAGGAAAATATACTTCATGTGAAAATGCAGGTGGCGAGGCTGCCTGAGTCCGTGGCGGAGGATATTGCGGCAGCCGCCAAAAAACTGATTTGACGGGAGGCGCTCTCTTTGGAATTGAAAAAAGCCGTCAGGCAGCGGTTTGAAAAGCTGTTTGACATAAGGTACGAAAAAAAAAGGAAACGGTATATACTGGATTATAATGCCTGGGTGCGGGAGATGGAACAGGCAGCAGAAGAGGAGGCACAAAATACCGGACAAAAGGTCTGTGCGCAAGAAGCAGGTGCGGACGGCGCAGAGATAAAAGGCACAGGCAGTCGGAAGAACAGGGAGGCAGAGCAGGCGCCTCCTGAGGTGGTGCTGCTTGCCTTTGCGGGAGGCTGCTTCAGTCAGGACGCCCAAGAGCGGATGGAGTGGTTTTTTGCCCAAAATCCCGAGGTGCTGCTTGCCTATGGGGACGAGGACGTGATAGTAAAAAAGAAAGTGTACGCTACGCCTTGGCTGAAGCCCTGCTGGTCTCCGGATTCTTATCTGTGCAGGGATTATCTGGGGAGCGCAGTAGCTGTGCGCAGAAGTCTTTTTGAACAGCTTACCGAAGAGGAATGCAGGGACGAGGGATTGTGCCATGACAAGCTGGTGGCGCTTGCCGGCGGCTTTACCAAGGGCTGTAAAACCATAGCTCATGTAAACGGTATCTTTTATCATCGTCTGGAGCACTGGGATTTGCCGGAGGAGGGCAGAAGCGGAAAACGGATAGCGGTCAGGGAGGAGACAGACGCGGCGAACATTGCAGGCTGGGCAGGAAGGGAAGAGACGGCAGGCAGTATACCCCCAAATACCTTGGTATCCGTGATTATCCCCTCCAAGGATAATGTGTCCGTGTTAAAGCAATGTCTGGAGACGCTGTGCGGCACGGTGGAGAGCACGGATTTTGAGATTATTGTGGTAGACAACGGGAGCTGTGAGCAGAGCAGAAAAGCAGTCGGCAGGGAGATTGACAGGCTGAATCAGGAGCACAGGGCGCACTTGCACAGAGCCGTTTACTTATATAAGCCGATGGAATTTAACTTTTCTCATATGTGCAATTTGGGAGCGGAAGCGGCAAAGGGAAATCTGCTGTTGTTTTTAAATGACGATATTGAGGCGCGGGCGACAGGTTTTATGGAGGCGATGGTGCAAAAAGCGATGCAGCCGTGGACAGGAGCGGTCGGCTATAAGCTGCTCTATCCGGATTCCGAACGGATTCAACATGCAGGCGTTACTAATATTGCGCTGGGTCCCACCCACAAGCTGCAGTGTCTCAAAGACTCTGACTGTTATTATGACGGAAGAAACAGGGGCGTCTGGAATATGCTGGCGGTGACGGGCGCCTGCCTGATGCTGCGCCGGACGGTTTTTGGAGAGGCAGGCGGCTTCTGTGAAAAGCTGAAGGTGGCGTTTAATGATGTGGATTTATGTTTTACCCTGTATGAGCTGGGGTATCAGAATGTTGTGATAAACAGCGGGTATCTGCTGCATCACGAATCCTTGAGCCGCGGCTTGGACGAGACGGAAGAAAAGGTAAAGCGCCTGATGGGGGAGCGGAATCTGCTGTATGAGCGTCATCCGGCGCTGGAGGGTAAAGATCCCTACTATCACGAATGGCTGAATGGAAGCGTGCTGGATACGGCGATTAAGCCTGCCTTTGAGGAAGGGATATTGCTTGAGGATACGCGGGAGCATGAGCCGGCAATGGATTTGTCAAAGGCGCGTGCGGACGAGTGCCTGCTGCTGCGGATAGAGTATGCGGATAAGGAGAGGCTGAACGGCTATGCGGTAGTGCTTGGCAGCGATAATGCCTGCTTTAAAAAACAATTGCTATTTAAGAAAATAAAGGAGCCGGATACGGTTTACATCATGGATTTTACGGAGCAGTACCGCTCTGATTTGGAAAAAAATATGGATCAGGTCAACGTGGGACTTTGCGGCTTCTATGTGAGGTTTGCAAATCCGCTTCCTGCCGGCGAGTATCGTGTCGGCATGATGGCAAGGGACCAGATATCAGGAGCGGAGCTGGTAAACTGGAGCAGCCGCACCATTGTATCGGGCAGGGAAAAAAGAAAGATAGGTGATTGCGAAACGCAGTGACTATACAAGCTGCACAATTCGGAGCCGGCAAATAAGCGTTTTGCAATTGCCTAAAAAAGAAAGCGTAAGAAGGCGAGGAAACTTTATGTATGAATTGAAAGAGGAGTTTTTGACAGGAATAGAGGAAATTGACAAGGAGCATAAAAGGCTGTTTGAAATTGCAGATGAACTCTATACCTTAAAATGCGAGGAGTTCATACCTGACAAGTACGACAATATCAGAGCGATTTTAGAGGAATTAAGGGAATATACGCTGACGCACTTTGCCCATGAGGAGGCGTATATGGAGTCCATCGGGTATAAAAGGATGTTTACCCAGAAAAGCCAGCATGACGCGCTGCGTCAGATTATGGACGAGTGGGATTTGGATGCCATCGACGAAAATCAGGATGAGACCATCGAGGAGATGCTGCGTATCGTGACGGATTGGCTGGTAAACCACATTTTAAATCAGGATAAGCTGATTGGAAAATAGCCTGCGTCAGAGAGCAGGATGTTGGGTTTGGCAGTTGGGAGAGGCGACATGGATTACAAAGAGGCATACGAACAGGAACATATTAAAAATGCAGAGTTGGCGGGAAGGATAGCCGATTTGGAGGCGGGCAATGAGGAATTGCAGTTTAAGCTGGACCGCATCAAAAACAATCCGCTCTGGAAAATCAGCAAGCCGCTGCGCAGCCTGATGCATTTTGGAATACGACAGGCAAGGCGGGTGACAAACTGCGGCGGACCGAAAGGCATTGCGGCAAAGATAGCATACAAAAAGCGGGAGCGGGCAGCCAAGGCGCAGTTTGGCACGGCGAGCTTCCCTGCGCCAAAGCAGGCGGCGAAAGAGCGGGAGACGGTTTTTGCCCGTCCGGTAAAGGTGAGTATTCTGGTGCCCCTCTATAATACGCCGGAGGTTTTTTTGCGTGAAATGCTGGATTCCGTGCTGGCACAGACTTATGAAAACTGGGAGCTCTGTCTGGCGGACGGTTCCGATGCAGAGCATGGCTATGTGGGAGATATTTGTCGGGAATATAAAAAGAAGGATGACGCGTATCTGGCGGCAAAGAGGCAGGAATCAGAGGGAGCGGTGCAGGGCGTAAAAGTCTTGCCGGAAAGCAGGATTGTATACCGCAAGCTTGCAAAAAATGAAGGAATTGCAGGAAATACGAACGCATGTTACGAAATGGCGACGGGAGAGTATGTAGGTCTGTTCGACCACGACGATATCCTGCATCCGAGTGCGCTCTTTGCTTATGTGCAGGCGATTAACGAGCAGGGGGCGGATTATTTGTACTGTGACGAGACGACCTTTAAGGGCAGCGACATTAATCGGATGCTGACTATGCATTTTAAGCCGGACTATGCGCCGGACAACCTGCGCGCCAACAACTATATCTGTCATTTCAGTGTGTTTGCAAAGCGGCTGATGGAAGGAACGGAGCTTTTCCGGACGAAATTTAACGGCAGTCAGGACCATGATATGATACTGCGGCTGACGGACAGGGCGGAAAAAATCGTGCATATTCCCAGACTGCTCTATTACTGGCGCTCCCATGAGGGAAGCGTGGCGTCCGGCATCGATGCAAAGCCTTATGCTATACAGGCGGCAAAGGGCGCAGTTGCCGACCATTTAAGGACGCACGGTTTTACCAATTTTAAAATAGAAAGCACAAGGGCTTTTGAGACGATTTTCCGTATCCGGTATCAGATTATCGGGAATCCTAAGATATCCGTTGTCATTGCCAATAAGGACCACAGGGAGGATTTGCACAGGTGTATTTCTTCTGTTTTGGAAAAATCTACCTATGACAATTACGAGATTATCGTGGTGGAAAATAATAGCACGGGGCAGGAGATTTTTTCCTATTATGAGGAGCTGAAGGACGAGGAAAGGGTGAAGCTTGTCACCTATAAGGGCGGTTTCAACTATTCCGCCATCAACAATCTGGGCGTCTCGCAGGCGTCGGGCGAGTATGTACTGCTTTTGAACAATGATACGGAGGTTATCAGCGTCAACTGGCTGGAGGAGCTTTTGATGTATGCCCAAAGAGAAGATGTCGGCGCCGTGGGCGGCAAACTCTACTATGCGGACAAGACCATACAGCACGCAGGCGTCGTCATTGGTCTGGGTGCACACAGGACGGCGGGACACACTCACTACAAGCAGCCCAGACAGAACTTAGGCTATATGGGACGGCTCTGTTACGCCCAGAATGTATCGGCGGTCACGGGCGCCTGTCTCATGGTAAAAAAGAAAGTATACGAGGCGGCGGGCGGATTGGATGAGAGCTTTGCCGTATCCTTAAATGACGTGGATTTCTGCTTAAAGCTGCGGGAAAAGGGACTTCTTAATGTCTTTACGCCTTTTGCGGAGCTCTATCACTACGAATCAGCCTCGAGAGGGCTGGATGATACAGGGGAAAAGGCGGAACGCTACAATGCGGAGTCGGCGCATTTCAGGGAGAAATGGAAGAAAGCGCTGGCGGCAGGGGACCCTTATTACAATCCCAATTTCTCTTTGGACAGAAGCGATTTTTCTTTAAAAGTGAAATAGAATCTGTTATACTGTATGCAGAATGTATGCCGCGGAATAGATGGGGGTATACAAAATAAAGTTTTTATTTTAGGAGGGTATGTTATGGACTATAAGAGCAAGTTTCAGTTCTGGCTGGAAAACGACTATTTTGACGAGGCGACAAAGCAGGAGCTTTCTGCCATCAAGGACGATGAGAAGGAAGTAGAAGACCGCTTTTATAAAGATTTGGAGTTTGGTACGGGCGGGCTTCGCGGCGTCATTGGCGCCGGCACCAACCGCATGAATGTCTACACCGTGCGTAAGGCGACGCAGGGACTTGCCAATTATATTTTAAAACAGGACAGTGACAAAAAGAGCGTGGCGATTGCCTACGATTCCCGCAGGATGTCTCCTGAATTTGCGGATACGGCGGCTTGCTGTCTGGCGGCAAACGGTATCAAGGCTTATGTATTTGAGTCCCTTCGTCCGACACCGGAGCTTTCCTTTGCACTCCGCACTCTTGGCTGCATTTCCGGCATCGTGGTGACGGCAAGCCATAATCCGCCTGAGTATAACGGCTACAAGGTATACTGGGAGGACGGCGCACAGATAACGGCGCCCAAGGATAAGGAAATTATTGCCCAGGTAAACGCCATCACGGACTATAATACGGTAAAAACCATGGACAAGGATGCAGCAAAGGCTGCCGGACTCTATGAAGTTATCGGCGCAGAAATTGACGATGCGTACATGGCGGAGTTAAAGAAGCAGATTATCCATCCCGAAGTGATTGCTGAGGTGGCCGACGATATCAAGATTGTATACACACCGCTCTGCGGAACCGGAAATAAGCCGGTGAGAAGAGTGCTTTCCGAGCTGGGCTTTAAAAATGTATATGTGGTGCCGGAGCAGGAGAATCCCGACCCGAACTTTACCACGCTGGATTACCCCAATCCCGAAGACCCGAAGGCGTTTACTTATGCGCTGCGTCTGGCAAAGGAAAAGGATGCGGACATTGTCCTTGCCACCGACCCCGATGCGGATCGTTTGGGCGTATATGCAAAGGATACAAAGACAGGGGAATATGTTCCCTTTACAGGCAATATGTCCGGTATGCTGATAGCAGAGTATATTTTGCGCGAAAAGACAAAGACCGGCACCATGCCTGAGAACCCGGCGCTGGTTACCACGATTGTGACGACCAATATGGCGGACGTGATTACCAAGGCTTACGGCGTAAAGATGATAGAGGTGCTGACCGGCTTTAAGTTTATCGGCGAGCAGATTAAGCTGTTTGAGCAGACCGGCTCCAACAATTATGTGTTTGGCTTAGAGGAAAGCTACGGCTGTCTGGCAGGCACCCATGCCAGAGACAAGGACGCATGTGTTGCAGTGATGTGTCTCTGCGAGGTTGCGGCATACTGCAAGAAGGAAGGCAAGACGCTCTGGGACATGATGTTGGAGATGTACGAGAAGTACGGATATTTCAAAGAGACACAGTACACCATAACCTTAAAAGGTGTGGACGGCGCAAGGCAGATTGCGGAAATTATGGATAAGCTGCGCAAGAATCCGCCCAAGGCATTTGGGGATTTAAAGGTGCTTCGTTTCCGTGATTATGAAGAGGATAAGATTGTAGACATGGAGACGGGCAGCGTAACAGGGACCGGACTGCCGAAGTCCAATGTGCTTTACTTTGAGCTGCCGGATAATTTCTGGTGCTGCGCGCGTCCCTCCGGTACGGAGCCAAAGATTAAGTTCTACATGGGCGTAAAGGGAAGCAGTCTTGCGGATGCAGCAGATAAGGTAACAAAACTGACAGAGGATTTAAAGGCGGTTCTGTAAAGGAGCAGCATGTCTAAGCTTACGATTGCCAATTTTAGGAAAACCATAAATTATTTCAAAAAAAACGGGCTGCGGGAAACTTTTCTCGCAGCCTTGGAACGTTTACTGACAAAAGAAGTCCCATACAGCTATAGGGCGCCGTCTGAAGAGATACTTGACGCACAGCGGGAGAGGACAAAGGAGGGCGGTGTGCTTTTCAGCATACTGGTTCCCGCGTACCGTACGGACGAGCGGTATTTGCGCGCCCTGCTTGCTTCCGTCCTCGGGCAGAGCTATGCGCATTTTGAACTGATTGTAGCGGACGCCACGGAAGATGACAGTGTGGGCAGTATAGTCAGGGAGTATCGGGACACAAGGATTCGATATCTTCATCTTTCGCAAAATAAAGGAATTTCAAAAAATACAAATGAAGCATTGCAGGCGGCGTCGGGCAGCTTTATCGGGCTTTTGGACCATGATGATATGCTGACGCCGGATGCGCTGTTTTGGGCGGCGTCGGCGATAGCGCGTGCCAAAGAAAAAGGAGTGAATTTGCGTCTTCTTTATTCGGACGAAGATAAATGTGACGAAAGCGGGACATACTATTTTGAGTGCCATAAAAAGACGGATTTTAACCTGGAGCTTTTTCTGACAAATAATTACATTTGTCATTTTATGATAATGGAAGCGGCGCTGATGAAGCGGATTGGTTTCCGTCAGGAATTCGACGGTTCGCAGGACTATGATATTGCGCTGCGTGCGGTCCGCGCTATTTTTTCGGAGTATCAGGACAAGGGGCAGAAGACAGCGGCGGACGGCGGTTCCACAGCCGCCGTAAGCGGGACTGCCGCAGCGCGGCACGACAAGAGAGAGGATGTGTTTTGGCCTGTTGCCGCGGAAAGGCAGATTTGCCATATTCCAAAAGTACTGTATCATTGGCGCTGCCATGAGAATTCAACGGCGGCAAATCCGCAGAGCAAGGATTATGCTTACGAGGCTTCCCGAAGAGCGGCGGCAGACTTTATAAAAAGCAGCGGGATAAAGGGACAGGCTCTTGCAACGGGGCATATGGGCTACCATAAAATCCGGTACGAGGGAGGCATTTTAAAACAGAGAAGCGGTGTTGGCATAAAAGGCGGCAGGATACTGGGGAGCTGGCGGCGCATCGCGGGCGGCATCTATACGGAGAAGGGACAATGTCCTTATCTGGGGATGTTTGCCGGATTCGGCGGTTATATGAACAGGGCGGCGCTGGCACAGGAGGCGGCAGCGGTGGATATCCGCTGTATGGAAATACAGCCGCATTTGCTTCCCCTTGTCAGAAAAACGGTGGAAAAAGCTTTTATATCCCTGTGTACGCAGTATGAAGGCAAAAGAGCACAGTATGCACAGAAGGCGGCAGCCGGATTGTATCTTGATGGGAATGGGCTTTTATCCGGTTGGAAACAGCTTGGGCTTACCGATGCAGAATACTGCCGCATCAGCGTGGAGCTGTGCCGCGCAGTCAGGGAAGCGGGATACCGTATTGTGTGGGAGCCGGCACTGACAAAGAAAAAGGAGCACAGGGCGCAGAATCTACGGGCGCGGCGGACGCCGCGCGGGGAGGAGAAACAGTGGAAGTAACCATCGTGATTCCGAATTATAACGGACTGCGCTTTTTAGCGGACTGCCTTTCGTCCCTTGAGGCGCAGTCTTATCCTGCCCATATTCTTGTGGTGGACAACGGTTCCACGGACGGCAGTCAGGCGTGGATAAGGGAAAATCATCCCGAAGTGGGGCTCATATGTCTTACGGAAAATACCGGCTTTAGCAAAGCCGTCAATATTGGCATCAGAAAAGCCGTGACGCCCTATGTTATCCTGCTTAACAACGATACGAAGGTGAAAGCGGGATTTACGGAGGCGCTTCTTTGCGCCATCCAAAAATCGGAGCGTATTTTTTCCGTGGGCGCTAAGATGTTGGATATGAAAAACGAGACAATCATTGACAGCGCCGGTGATTTGTACTGTGCGCTGGGGTGGGCGTTTGCGAGGGGCAAGGGAAAGCCGCAGGAGAAATATAATGTGCCGGCAAGGGTTTTTTCCGCCTGTGCGGGCGCTGCCATTTACAGAAAGTCCGTATTTGAAAAAATCGGCTATTTTGACGAACTGCATTTTGCCTATCTGGAGGATTTGGATATTGGCTGGCGGGCCCGCATTTACGGCTATGAGAACCGGTACGAGCCTTCCGCCGCCGTGCTGCACGCGGGCAGCGCCGCCAGCGGTTCCCGTTATAATACGTTTAAAACAAAGCTTTCCTCGGCAAACAGCGTTTATGTGATAGGAAAGAACATGCCCTTTTTTCAGTGGCTGTTAAATCTGCCGTTGCTTTTTGCGGGTTTTTTGATAAAAACGCTTTTCTTTTTTCAAAAAGGTATGGGAATTACGTATGTAAAAGGCTGTATACGGGGAGCAAAACGCTGCTTTTCTGTGGAAGGAAGAAAGCGGAAGGTGCCGTTTCGCATGGAGCAGCTTGGCTGTTATTGCCGAATACAGTGGGAATTGTGGCGTAATATTCTGCGCCGTTTGTAAAATTAACAAGATAGATGTCTAAATGATACAATTATGATACATTCTTTTTTTAATCTTAATTCGGAAAGTGAATGAAGCAGGTGATGCAGGTATGATTAAAGATAACCAAAAGCTCTTTAACAGGCTGCACCTGATTATGGACGTACTGATAGTCATAATTTCATACGCGGTGGCATGGTTCCTGCATTTTGAGATATTCAACGATTTTGGACCGGAGGTAGGTATTCTGCCGATGGAATCCTATATGCGGGCGCTGATTGTCATTGTGCCGGCTTATATCCTGCTATATTACTACTGTAATGTATACAAACCACAGAGGACTTCCGGATACGGCAGGGAAATTTACAGTATTTTTTGCGCCAATACAATCGGGTTGGTAGCCATTATCGTTTTGCTTTATATTGTCAAACTGAATGATTATTCCCGCAAGATGTTTTTCATCTTTTATGTGCTGAACATTGGGCTGACTTCCCTGTCGCGCCTGATTGTCAGAAAGACGCTTCGCACCCTGCGTGCGAAAGGACGCAATCTCAAGCACATTCTGCTGGCGGGCTATTCCAGAGCAGGCGAGGAATATATCAACCGGATTTTAGGCAATCCGGAATGGGGTTATGTGGTATGCGGCATCTTAGACGATTTTGTACCTGCGGGGACACTTTACCGCGGCGTCAAGGTTTTGGGAAAAATTGATAACCTGCATGAAATACTGCCGGAAAACGAACTGGATGAAATCGCCATTACGCTTTCCTTAAAGGACTATGACAGACTGGAAGAGATTGTAAGCATTTGCGAGAAGTTTGGTGTGCATACTAAATTTATACCGGACTATAACAGCATGATACCAAGCAGGCCTTACACGGAGGATTTGATGGGACTTCCTGTTATCAATATCCGTTATGTGCCGCTCAGCAATACGTTAAACAGTGTGGCAAAGCGGCTGGTGGATATTGTGGGTTCTTTGGCGGGTATTGTCATAACCTCGCCGATTATGCTGATAGCGGCAATTGCAGTCAAGATAAGCAGTCCAGGACCTGTTATTTTCAAACAGGAGCGTGTCGGACTGCACAGCAAGTCCTTTTATATGTATAAATTCCGAAGTATGGAGCAGCAGAAGCCTTCTGAGGAACAGAAAGCGTGGACGGTCAAAAACGACCCGCGTGTGACAGGAATCGGCAGGATTCTCAGAAAGACGAGCTTAGACGAGCTGCCGCAGCTTTTCAATATTCTGCGGGGCGATATGAGCCTTGTGGGGCCAAGACCAGAGCGTCCTCATTTTGTGGAGAAGTTTAAGGAGGAAATTCCCCGCTACATGGTGAAGCATCAGGTAAGGCCGGGGCTGACCGGCTGGGCACAGGTAAATGGTTACAGGGGCGATACCTCCATACGCAAGAGAATAGAATATGATTTGTACTATATAGAAAACTGGTCCATGCTTTTGGATATTAAAATAATATTCCGAACCTTTTTTACAGGTTTTATCAATAAAAATGCGTATTAGCTTTTGGGCTGAAGCAGAGGATAAGGAGATAAGGAAAAATGGCAGAAAAAGGAAACAAAGGGAGAACGTCCGCGGCAGGACAGACAAAAAAGGCAAAAGGAAAGAAGAAAAGCAAATTTATTATCTTTGCAGTCGAAATCTTAGTGCTGGCAGTATTGTTGGGCGCGCTGTGGCTGTTCAAAGATTTTGGAACCAAGGCGGACAACAATTCCACGGGCAACAAGGGACCGCTTTTTGCAGTTGATTTCAATGAAGAAGACATTGTGATAAACCCGCAGGTGGCAGAAAATGAAAACATGGAAACCTATAGGAATATCGTACTTTTTGGTGTGGATTCCAGAACAGGCCAGCTCGCAAAGGGTACTTTGAGCGATTGTATCATTATTGCTTCCATCAATGAGGAAACGGGTGATGTAAAACTTGTAAGCGTTTATCGGGATACATATTTAAATCTCGGCAACGATAAGTACGGAAAATGTAACTCTGCATACAGCTACGGCGGTGCGGAGCAGGCGATAAAAATGCTCAACACCAATCTGGATTTGGACATTAAAGAATTTGTTACGGTAGGGTTTGACGGACTGACAGCTACTATTGATGCGCTGGGCGGCGTGTGGCTTGATGTGGATGAGGAAGAGCTTCTGCATATCAACAGCTATCAGAAGACGATGGCGGAGGACATGAAAGTAGCGTGGACGCCTGTGGAACATACCGGCTATCAGCTCTTAAACGGGCTGCAGGCTACGGCGTACTGCCGTATCCGTTACAAGACCGGTAACGATTTTGCAAGAGCAGCTTCCCAGAGAGAAGTTATCCTTGCCATCGCGGAGCAGGCAAAGCAGGCGGATTTGCAGACGCTTGTGAAAGTGGCGAACGACGTTTCACAGTATGTATATACTTCCTTCAGCTTAGATGAAATTATCGCACTTCTCGGTGAGATTTCAAAATATCAGATTGTAGACCAGACAGGGTTCCCCGAAGCGAGCATGAGAGGCTCTGATACGCTTGGCGCAAAGGGAAGCTGCGTATATGGAATCGATTTGGTAGACAATGTAAAATGGCTGCATGAGTATTTGTTTGACGACACAGATTACCAGCCGTCTCCGGAGGTAGTGGAGTACTCCAATGTCATCCATGATTTTGTATCCCAGTATGTAAATTTAAAATAGCTGTACGAAGTAAAAGAGGGAGCTGCGAGGGCGGCTCCCTTTCGTGCATGGAAGGATTGGAGAAATTGGAGTTTCGCAATTACCTAACCGGATGATACTACGAAAGGAGTCATGAGATGTCAATAGATATCATTATTCCCTTATATAAACCGAAAAAGGAACTGTTTGCCCTTTTGGATGCCCTGCTTACACAGACGGTAAGGGTAAACAGGATTATTCTGATGAACACGGAAGAGAAATATTTTACACAGTTGATATATGGAAGCCTTTTTTGGGAAAAATACGGAGACAAGGTAAGCGTATATCATATTTCCCAAAGAGAGTTTAATCATGGCGGGACAAGGCGCATGGCGGTGCGCCGCTCCGAGGCGGAGGTGTTCGTGATGATGACGCAGGATGCAAAGCCTGCCAATCCGTATCTTTTAGAGCGGCTTCTAAAGGCGCTTAGACCGGACCAGGTGGCGGCAGCCTATGCCAGACAGCTTCCTGCGCCGGACTGCGGCGTCATAGAACGGTATACGCGAAGCTTCAACTATCCTGACCGTTCCCATGTAAATACGCTTGCGGACTTGGAGAGAAAGGGAATCAAAACTTTTTTCTGTTCCAATGTGTGCGCTGCCTACAAAAGAAGCATCTATGACGAACTGGACGGCTTTGTGAAGCGTACTATATTTAACGAAGATATGATTTTTGCCGCAGGCGCCATAAAAAGCGGTTATGCAGTTGCTTATGCTGCAGACGCCGAGGTGATTCATTCCCATAACTATACCAATATGCAGCAGATGCGCCGCAATTTTGATTTGGGGGTGTCGCAGGCGGACAATCCGCAGATTTTCAGGAGCCTTCCCTCGGAAAAAGAGGGGAAAAAGATGGTAAAAGAGACCTCGCGGTGGCTGTGGCAGCATAAGAACAAAAGGCTTTTGCCTCATTTTTATATACAGTGCGCCGCCAAGTATGCGGGATATCTTTTGGGGAAGCATTATAAAAAGCTGCCGAAACGGATGGTGATGGCGTGTACGGACTCGCCTTATTATTGGGAGCGGTGAGAGCGCTGTTATGTTTCTACAGAATCTTTTACGGGATAAATTCCTTTACACTGACACCACAAGTGTGATACATTATAGGAAACATAGTTGTTAAAGAAGAAAGGCGCTTTGGCTTTGGCCGGAGCTGGCAGGTGAGAAGAATGTGCGGAATAGTCGGATATATTGGAGTGGAAAAGGCAGCGCCGATTATACTTGACGGACTCTCTAAACTGGAGTACAGAGGATATGATTCTGCAGGAATTGCCATATTTGACGGCAAGAAAATCAATATACAAAAAGCAGTAGGAAGACTGAAGGTACTGGAAAACCTGACGCATGGGGGAGAGACTATGCCGGGGTATGCAGGCATTGGGCATACAAGGTGGGCGACGCATGGGATTCCCAATGACGTCAATTCGCATCCCCACTTCAATAAAGAAGGAACCATAGCGGTGGTGCACAACGGCATAATTGAAAACTATATTTCCTTAAAAAAGAAGCTTGTCGGAAAAGGGTATCAATTTGTCTCGGATACAGATACGGAGGTGCTGGCGCATCTTCTGGATTATTATTATAAAGGAAATCCGTTAGAGGCAATCACCAAGGTGCTGCATCGCGTTGAAGGCTCTTATGCGCTGGGCATTATGTTTGCAGATTTTCCCGAGGAAATATATGCGGTGCGCAAGGACAGCCCGCTGATTGTAGGGCAGAGCGACAAAGGCTGCTTTATTGCTTCCGATGTTCCTGCAATTCTAAAATATACCCGCACGGTGTACTATGTAAACAACCAGGAGGTTGTAAGAGTAAGAAAAGATCAGCTCAATTTTTATGGCGTTGATGAAGAGGAAATTGAAAAAGAGTCCGTCACTATCGAATGGGACGCTAACGCTGCGGAAAAAGAGGGTTACGAGCACTTTATGCTGAAGGAAATATATGAGCAGCCGAAAACGGTGACGGAGACCCTTTCGCCCCGTCTCAAGAATGGGGAGATTGTGATTGAAGAGTTGAATATGACGGACGAAGAGCTGCAAAAGGTAAAGAGGATTCATATTGTAGCCTGCGGTTCTGCTTACCATACCGGCGTGACAGCCAAATATATTCTGGAGGGGCTGGTGCGGATACCGGTAGAGGTAGATGTGGCTTCCGAATTCCGTTACCGGAATCCGGTGCTGGAAGAGGGAGCGATGGTAATTGTTATCAGCCAGTCAGGAGAGACGGCAGATACGCTTGCGGCTCTCAGAGAGGCAAAATCAAGAGGTTTTCAGGTGCTTGGTATCGTGAATGTGGTGGGAAGCAGCATTGCGAGGGAAGCGGACAGCGTCATGTATACTTGGGCAGGACCGGAGATTGCGGTGGCGACAACCAAGGCATACAGCGCGCAGCTTGCAGCATTATACCTGCTTGCCATGAAGCTGGGAAGGGTGCGCGGCGTCATCGACGACAGTCTTTTCGAAGAGCTTTTGGCAGATTTAAAGAAGCTTCCCAATCAAATTGAGCTTTTGCTGGGACAGAAAGGAAAAATACAGCGCTTTGCCAACCGGTATGTGGGAGCGAAGGACATTTTCTTTATCGGAAGAGGCATCGACTATGCGATTTCCATGGAAGGCTCCCTGAAGTTAAAGGAGACGTCCTATGTTCATTCGGAGAGCTATCCGGCAGGAGAACTGAAGCATGGCCCCATTTCCCTGATAGAAGACGGCACGCTTGTGGTAGCAGTTTCCACGCAGCCGGCGCTCTACCAGAAGACCATCAGCAATATGGTGGAAGTGAAAGCAAGAGGCGCGTTTGTTATGGCGATTACCTGCGAAGGAAATAAGGCGATAGAAAAGGCGGCGGATTATGTGACGTATATTCCGGAGACCAATCCGTATTTTGCCAATTCTCTTGCAATTATTCCCCTGCAGCTTTTCGGCTATTATGTGGCGGTTGGAAAAGGCTGCGATGTGGATAAGCCCAGAAACCTTGCAAAGTCAGTGACGGTAGAATAGTATTTTAATTTAACACAAACATCATAATTTTATCACAAAATAAACACAAATGTTCACTATACTAAAACCATGTTTTAGATACAGGCGGTTTGTCATTGGAAAGAAGAGAGGTAATTGTGATGTACGAGAATAACGATTATACGAATGGAAACAGCCCTTATGCAGACGGAAGGCAGCAGAATTTCAGCCAGAGCGGAGGCATGCAGGGAAGCGTACAGGAAACGCAGGTGATGCCGGAAGCACCGGCGCAGGATTTGAGAGGGAAAAAGGAGCGCAGGTCGAGAGCCGGTTTCCGCAAGGTACTGGCAAGCGTAAGCCTTGGCTTATGCTTTGGTCTGAGCGCAGGCGTCGGCGTGTGGGCCGTGGCAGAAGGGACGGGGCTTTTCGATAAACGCCAGCCTGCCGTAACAGAGTCAGGCGACGGGACTTATGAGATTCCGGAAGAAATTCAGAATGCGCTCAAAGAAATCGATGAATTGCGTGAGCTTTTAAAGGAAACCGAGACAAATGTCAATACCGTCAGCGCAGGCGCTCTTACCAAAGTCAATTTTGATGTGTCGGAAGTGGCTGCCAACGCTATGCCTTCCATGGTTTCCATCGCCAACAATTACGTAGAAAAGATAACCTATTTTGGACAGCCGATGGAGCGGGAGGGAGAAGCAAGCGGTTCCGGCATTATTGTCGGAGAAAATGAAACGGAGCTTCTTATCGCAACCAATTACCATGTGATTGAGGATGCGAAAAAGCTTATGGTGCATTTTATAGATAATACGGACGTGGAAGCCGTTGTCAAGGGAACGGATGAGGACATGGACCTTGCGATTATTGCCGTTTCCATTGCTTCCCTCAGCGAGGAGACGAGAAATGCCATATCCATTGCCAAAATGGGAGATTCGACCAGCCTGAAACTGGGTGAGCCCGTAGTTGCCATCGGCAATGCGCTGGGTTATGGGCAGTCTGTGACAAATGGCATTGTCAGCGCCTTAGACCGTGATGTGGAAATGGAGGACGGTTCCACCGGCACCTTTATTCAGACCAATGCAGCCATCAATCCCGGCAACTCCGGCGGCGCGCTGCTGAATATAAAAGGCGAAGTAGTAGGCATCAACTCCAGTAAGATAGGAGATACGCTGGTAGAGGGAATGGGCTACGCCATCCCCATTTCAGCGGCAAAACCGATATTAGAAGATTTGATGACAAAAGAAACGCGCAACAAGGTAAGTGAGGCGGGATATCTTGGTATAGTACCCCGCACGGTTACTTCTGACGTGGCAAAACTGTACGGAAGCCCCAAAGGTGTTATCGTCTCCAGTGTGGAGGAAGGCACACCGGCAGCCGAGGGAGGTATGCTTTTAGGAGATATTATTGTCAGGCTGGGCGGCGAAAAGCTTTTGACAGCGGAAGAATTGCGGGAAGCGCTGGAATACTACGCACCCGGCGAGACGGTGGAAATCGTCGTTATGCGTAATATAAACGGCGAGTATGTGGAAGTCACCCTGCAGGTAACGCTCGGAAGCAGACCCGCAGAAGAATAAAAACCGAATATATATGTGCAGACAAATTTTTGCGACATTCCTAAAACTGCCCCAAAGCTTTTACCTTGGGGCAGTTTTTTATCTCTCTGTCAAAATTACCCTGACCTGCCGCACGGCGTCCCCTGCTGCATTCTCTTCCGTGTTTAGAAAAACTTCACTTGTGCAGATGCATCATATCCGATATAATAGTTTACGTAAAAATATATAAAAAGCAACAGATATAAAAAGCAGCACATATTCCTGCTGCAATGTGCAGACAACACACCGCGGGAATATGGATTTTGATAAAAAGAGTAAATGCCCGTCAGGGCGGATGGGAGCGGATATGGCAGACTACGATAACAAGGATACGGATTTAGAAAAAGAAATTGCCGAAGAAGGACAGATAGAAGCGGTAAGAGAAGAAGAGGATAGTAAAGAGGCGGAGCGGGGAGAAGATTCCGAGAAAAAAGAGCCAAAGGAGCCTAAGAAAGAATATGAGGATGTATGCTTTATCTGCAGGCGCCCCGAGAGTAAGACAGGAAAAATGTTTAAGCTTCCGAACAACATTACCGTGTGTAACGACTGTATGCACAAAACGATGGATACGGTGAGCCAGTTTGATTATCAAGGGCTTTTAAACAATCCCTCTTTCGGACAGGATATGGGGAAGGGATTTCCGAATATCAGTTTTGTCAATATTGCAGATTTGCAGGGGGAGGGCGGTATTCCCAATAAGCAGCGGCTGAAGAAGAAAAAGGCAAAAGAAAAGGAAGAAGGACAGCCGGTTCTTAATATCCGTGACATTCCTGCGCCTCATAAGATAAAGGCGAGCCTTGACGAATATGTAGTGGGGCAGGAGCACGCGAAGAAAGCAATTTCTGTTGCAGTATATAACCATTATAAACGCGTTGCCACCAATACCATGGATGAGATTGAAATAGAGAAATCCAACATGCTGATGATTGGACCGACCGGATGCGGCAAAACCTATCTGGTGAAAACGCTTGCGCGGCTTTTGGACGTGCCGCTTGCCATTGCGGATGCAACGTCCTTGACGGAAGCGGGATATATTGGCGACGATATCGAGAGCGTGGTGTCAAAGCTTTTGGCGGCTGCGGATAATGATGTGGAAAAAGCGGAGCGCGGCATCATTTTTATTGATGAAATAGATAAGATTGCGAAGAAAAAGAACAACAATTCCCGTGATGTCAGCGGGGAATCCGTACAGCAGGGTATGCTGAAGCTTTTGGAGGGCGCGGAAATCGAAGTGCCTGTGGGCGCAAACAGCAAGAATGCGATGGTTCCGCTGGCAACAATTAATACCCGCAATATTCTCTTTATCTGCGGCGGCGCTTTCCCCGATTTGGAGCTTATTATCAAGGAACGCCTGACAAAGCAGAGCTCCATGGGCTTTAATGGGCAGCTTAAGGACCGTTTTGATAAGGAAAAAAACCTGATAGCGAGGGTGACGGTGGAGGATATCAGGAAATTCGGTATGATTCCCGAGTTTATCGGACGACTGCCGATTATTTTTACGCTGCAGGGGCTTACCAAGGAAATGATGGTGAAGATATTAAAGGAGCTGAAAAACGCCATATTAAAGCAGTATCAGAAGCTGCTTGAACTGGACGAAGTGAAGCTTGATTTTACGGATGAGGCGCTGGAAGCGATTGCAGAAAAGGCGTTGGAGCGGGAGACCGGTGCAAGGGCGCTCCGCTCTATCATCGAAGAATTTATGCTGGATATTATGTATGAAATTCCGAAGGATGACAATATAGGCAGGGTGACAATCACGAGAGAATATATCGAGGGTACCGGGGGACCCATTATTGACATCCGAAGCAGCACGGCGGCAAATCCCGATGATGTAAAGGCATTGCCGGGGACGCCGGAAGGTCTTTCGTAGCCGGAGGGCCAAGGCAGAAAAAGACAGAACAAAAACCGTACAGGCATAGAAGAGGGATGTTGTCATAGGATAATAAGAAGAGAGAAAAAGCCGGATTGCTATGACCTGTAAAGAAAAAATTTTATCGGAAGAGTATGGTGAAATCATTGTGGATTTTACCAACCCATTTACGACGGAAGAAGAAAATGAACAGTATTGCTTTACCAGAATAAACAGCCGTTTTGGAATTGCCTATCTGCTGCAGAGCGCGCTGCAGGATATGATGGGAAATTTGTATGTGTATCATACGCTGCCAAAGGTATTTGGTCTTATGGCGGAGGATTTTGACCCGATAAGCCTGATTAATTCAGGGGTTTTGCAGACCCAGAGACCGCCTCTTTCACTGACTGGAAGAGGTGTGGTGGTTGCGTTTATTGATACGGGAATCCGCTATGCGCAGGAAGAATTTTTGAATGAGGCAGGCAACAGCAGGATAACAGCGATTTGGGACCAGACCATACAGACAGGAGCTCCGCCTGAGGGGTATGCATACGGAACCTTGTTTACCAGAGAGGATTTGAATGAGGCGCTGCGCGCAGAGAATCCTTATGATGTCGTTCCCAGCTATGACGAAAACGGGCACGGAACGGCAATGGCGAGCGTGGCGGCGGGAAGCGTGCTGGACGGTGGAAGAAGCTTTCGCGGGGCGGCTCCAGAGGCGGATATTGTGGTAGTGAAGCTGCGGCAGGCGAAGAAGAACCTTAAGGATTACTATCTGATAGCGGAAGACGCGATTGCCTTTGCAGAAACGGATATTATGCTGGGAGTGAAATTTGCAGAATCCTTTGCCAGTACCTTTCGAAGACCTGTTGTAATCTGTATTGGTATTGGTACAAACAGCGGCAATCATACCATAGGCTCGTCTCTGGCGCGATATTTGAATGAGCTTTCTGAAATCCGAAACAGAGGCATTGTAATTTGTGCAGGCAATGAGGGAAATGCAGGGCATCATTTTAGCGCGCCCGTACCCCACGGCAGGTTTGAAGAGGGGGATGCCTATGTGGATGTGGAGCTTAGAGTCGGCGAGGGAGAGCGCGGTTTTTTGCTGGAAACATGGGGCTGTGTGCCGGATGTACTTTACGCCTCCGTGCGGACGCCGGGCGGCGAGATGATTCCAAGGTTTCGGCTGGGGATGGGACAGAGTCTGACGTATAGTTTTGTATACGAACGGACAAAGATTACCATTGACAGCGTATTGGTGGAGCCGAGTTCCGGCAATGAGCTGATAGTGTTCCGGTTTGCAGAGCCTACGGCAGGCGTTTGGACAATTCGGATTTTTGCAGCGCAGGACGGCGGGAGCGGCGAATTTCATATGTGGCTCCCCATTACGGAGTTTTTGAGCAGTCAGACTTATTTTTTGAAGCCGGACCCTTATGTAACGATTACGGATCCCGGCATTGCGGACAGACCGATTACGGTTTCTACCTATGATGATTTAAATAACAGCTTTTATGTCAATTCCGGCAGGGGATACCTGCGCAACGGATTGGTAAAGCCCGATTTGGCTGCGCCGGGTGTCAACGTTTCTACCTCGTTAGGAAAGCGTACCGGCTCTAGTATTGCTGCGGCAATGACTGCGGGCGGTGTGGCGCAGTTCTTTCAGTGGGCGGTCATACAGCAGAACAATCCGCTGGTAGAAAGCAATGAAATCAAAACGTATTTTATCAGAGGCGCTTCCAGAGATTCCGATTTGGTGTATCCAAACAGGGAGTGGGGTTATGGCAGGCTGAATGTAGCCGGAACATTTGAGGCGCTTGCGGGCGTCTGAGAGCTGCCTGCCGCAAACTTGTTATGCGCAGAAAGCAATGCAGAAATGAGGATACCAATGATATTTCTTTTTATAGGAATTGCCGCAGCGGTTTTTGCGGCGGATGCGGCAATCAAAAGCAGAGTGGAAAAAAGCGGCAGTCTGCCCCAAAGCGTATGGAAGGGGCGGATTTTGCTGCAAAAATACCACAACAAGGGCGCCATGTTAAACCTTTTAGAGAAAAGGCAGAAGCTGGTCGCTGCTTTGTCAGTGCTGCTCACGCTTTTTGTACTGGCTGTGTTTGTCTTAAGCCTTGGGCAGAGGGGAAACAATCTGCTCAGGACAGGCCTGGCGCTGCTTCTGGGCGGCGCTTTTAACAATACGTATGACAGGCTGAAACGCAGATATGTGGTGGATTATATCAGCTTTCAGGTAAAATGGAAATGGTTTGCAAATATTGTGTTTAATTTATCGGATTTCTGCATTCTGGCGGGGGCAATGATATGCTGTCTTACGGCGGAGGGCATAAGAGGAGCATGAGAAGGCGCAGGGTGAGTTGTCTGTGTCGAAGAGGCAAAACGGCAGAAAACAAGAAGGAGAGGTGCAAAAATGTCGGAAAAACTGGAGCGGTTTAGGGAGTATCTGAATCAAATGGAGCAGTACAAGCAGATTATGGCGCAGTTGGAATGGGATATGCAGACCCAGACGCCGAAAAAGGGGTATGATTATAAAATTGATGCCATCACTTATTTTTCGGGGGAAAGGTTTCGGATTGCCACGTCTGAGGAGACGGGAAAGCTTTTTGAGGAGATGGCGGCGCCTGAGGAATATGAGGCGTTAGATGATGCGATGAAGCTGACAGTCAGGCGGGGCAAGCGGGATTATGACAGGAATAAAAGAGTGCCCGCCGATTTTTATGAGGAGATGGTGAGGGCGTCAAATGTCTCCGGCAAAGCGTGGGAGGAGGCGAAGCAGAAAAGCGATTACGGACTATTCTGTCCGCATCTGCAGAAGATGATTGATTACACCCGCAGATATGTTGCATATATGGAGCCGGACAAGGAGGTCTATGACACGCTGCTTGATATGTATGAGGAGGGCATGGACAGCGCTGTCATTGACAGGCTGTTTTTGCAGATGAAGGAGGAGCTGGTTCCCCTTTTTAGGAAGATTATGGAAAAACCGGAGCCGGACAATGGCTGTTTTGCAGGAGATTACGATATCAACCGGCAGAAGGAGCTGCAGGCATATCTGCTCTCTTACATAGGCTTCGACAAGGAAGCGGGCGTGACGGGAGAAAGCGAGCATCCTTTTACAATGGAGTTTGGACCGGGCGATGTGCGGGTAACCAATCATTTTGACAGGCATGATGCGGTGAATGCCATGTTCAGCGCGATACACGAGGGCGGTCATGCTATTTTTGAGCAGGGCATTAATCCTGCGTATGTGAAAACGGCAGCCGTCGATATTGGTATGGCGGTCCATGAGAGCCAGTCGCGCTTCTATGAAAATATACTGGGCAGAAATATCAATTTCTGGAAGCCTGTTTATGATAAAGTGGGTGAATATCTGCCCCAATTTAGGGATATTCCATTGGATACGTTTTATCGGGAAATCAATCATGTGCGGCCAAGCTTTATACGTACTGCGGCGGATGAGTTGACGTATTGCTTCCACATTATCCTGCGGTATGAGCTGGAAAAGGCAATTTTTAGGGATGGTGTAAACGCAGAGGAGCTTCCCAGACTGTGGAATGACAAGATGGAGGAGCTTTTGGGGATTCGTCCCCAAAATGATGCAGAGGGAATTTTGCAGGATATGCATTGGTCGGACGGCTCTTTCGGTTACTTCCCGACATATCTTTTGGGAACTATTTTCGACGGTATGTTTTTGGAAACGATGGAGCAGGAGCTGGGAAGCGTGGATACGCTGTTATCTGATGGCAGGATAGGAGAAATAACGGGATGGCTGCATGAGAAGATACATAAGCACGGCGGTATGCGCACGGCGGCGGAAACCATACGCGAGGTATGCGGGCAGGAAATGACGGCAGAACCGATTATCCGTTATTTTAAAAAGAAATACACGGCGATTTACGGATTATAAGAATTGCACAAGATGGCGCGCCGCAGGTGATTTCGCCCTATACAAATGCAGCGGAAAATGGTATACTGGTTTTAGCTTTAGAAAACAGGCGGCATGGGCGCAGTAAAATGACAGTATAGTCGTTTTGGGTGAGCTGCGACAGCAGAGGGTTGGAAAAAAGTACCTTCCGTAGTGGAAGCAGGAGGACAGAGAATGAAGAAAAAAGCAGTGGTTTCTTTGGGACATGATGCTTTGGGATATACGACATTGGAACAGTGGGATGCGGTAAAGGTAACGGCAAAGGCGTTGGCGGATTTGGTGGAGGAGGAGTATCAGCTTACCATTACGCACAGCAACGGGCCGCAGGTCAGCATGATACATAAGGCGATGACGGAGCTGCGCCGTGTCTATATTGATTATACGCCGGCTCCTATGTGCGTGTGTTCTGCCATGAGTCAGGGGTATGTGGGCTATGATATCCAGAACGCGCTCCGCGCAGAGCTTTTAAGCCGCGGCATCAGTAAGCCCGTCAGCACCATTCTGACACAGGTGACGGTTGACCCCTATGACGAGGCGTTTTACGAGCCTACCAAGAGAATCGGCAGGTATATGTCAAAGGACGATGCGGATATCGAGATAAGAAAAGGCAACTATGTGGCGGAAATCATGGGTAAGGGTTACAGGCGTGTGGTTGCCGCGCCCAAGCCGATTGATATCGTGGAGATAGAAACCATAAAGACGCTGGCGGATGCGGGTCAGGTGGTAATAGCCTGCGGCGGCGGCGGGATTCCTGTGATTGAGCAGCAGAATGCATTAAAGGGTGCATCGGCAGTGATTGAAAAGGACTGTATTGCCGGTAAGCTTGCCGGAGACCTTGGAGCGGACTGCCTGATAATACTGACCTCCGTGGATTATGTGTATAAGGATTTTGACAAAGAGGACAGGACTCCTATCACCAGCATGTGTGTGGCGGAGGCAAAGGCATATATAAAGGAGGGGCAGTTTGAGGCGGGGACTATGCTGCCCAAGATAGAAGCGGCTATTTCTTATCTGGAGAAGGTGCCGTCGGGCAGCGTGCTGATTACCTCCATGGAGCAGGTAAAGCAAGCCATAAAAGGCAAAGCGGGCACCTGTATTACAGCATAATAAACGAGTGCCCTGAAGTCTGCGTAAAGTGGCAAGGCAGGCTTGGGGGCATTTTTGTATGAAGGAGGGCTTGGCTGTATGAGTGATAAGGAAGCGGTAGGGATAATAATTTTTGCAGCGGTAGGGCTTCTGGTAGGGCTTCTTATCGGTATTCTTTTTGCGACGAGGGGCAATCGAATCTACAAAAAGTTTCAGAATCCGAAGAAAACCGTCGGCACGGTTACGGTGGTAAAAGTAAATGGAGGTGGTTGGACCGGCGACAGCTATACGCCGACTACTTATACGTTTGACTATTGTTTTCAGGATGAATGGTGCAGAGCCTTTCAGGGCAGCTATAAAAACGCGCCCAAGAAGCTGTACAAGGCAGGCGACAGTATTCCCCTGTATTATGATGCGGCAGAGCCGCAGAAAAATATTGCGGAGACGCATCTGAAATATGCAAAGGACGCCTATTGGAAAATACCGCTGACGTTTGCGCTTATTGTGGGTGGCGTAATTGTGCTTTGTTTGTTAATAGTGCTTTATGCTACTTTCTTTCGATAGACTGCTGAGGGCGACTCAAAAAGTAAATTCCGCTATCGATTGAGAGTCTGGAATTTACTTTAGGATATATAAAAAGAAGTAAAATTAAGGGAGGAAGCGTATGAATATGTGGAAAAAAGGCATAGCTATGTTATTTGTGTTTTTCGTAACGGTAGGCAGCAGTAAACTGAATGTTAGTGCGGCAGGATGTACCCATACAGATACAAATGGAAGACCGACAGTTTATGTGAAAATGTGGACGGGGCAATATCGATATTCATCCCACAATCACACGGTAGTTCTGGGGTATTACACGGACGGAACACCCATTACAGTGCAATGCCATTATAACGTACAGGCGGAAATATGGCTGGTGCATTGTACACAATGCGACGGGTATTATCAACAGCAGATTTGAATCACAAAGAAAGTCATTCGGTAGTGCACAACTAATTTTGAGGGGGACTTTGGATTTGGGGATATAGGGGAAATGAGATTTTTATGAAAAAATGTGGTCTTTTTCTGTTTTTTTTATTGTCTTCAGCCATGCTGCTTTTGGGCTGCGCGAAAGAGAAAAAATATGAATTGCTGGCGGAGTATGAAGGACTTGTGTTTGAAAATGATACGAATGTCTTTTTTACGCTTGGAAAACAGTATTATAATGGCAGTAAAATCCGGATTGCCGCTACACGGGATGGTAATGTTGTTTTGTGTGAGGATGGAAAAGAATCAGAGATTTTTATGGCTGGAATAGATACTGATTACTTGAATCCGGCGTCACACTGGTGGCTGGACAGCGCAGGGCGGGTGTATGTGCTCTGTGACGATACCATTACAATGCTTGACAGCAGCGGGCAGAGTTGTGGGAGCGTCAGTGTGGATGACGGTGTGGTGACAGATATTTGCGAAAGCAGTCGGCAGGAAGTGATAGTTGTAGTAAGAAATCCTGTGGAATTGACGAACGGAGTAGCCGTTTTGGATATGAAGCGGCAGACTGTAACAGATACGGTTTGGCTTGAACAAAGCATTCTGGGGCTGGATACGGGGAAAGAAAAAGATATTCTGCTAGTAGATACAAACGGCATTTGCGATTATAGTCTTGCAGAACAAAGCGGCATCTATTATGTGGAGTGGGGAAGCTCTCCATACAAGAATGTAGGATTGGTACGAGGTATCAGATTGGTATCTGAAAATCGGTTTGAGCTGTTTTTGGACAAGGACGTACTGATGACTCTGAAAAAAGTGATTCCGAAGGACACAGGGAAGACAGTTTTGACTTACAAAGCAGTTTCGGTGCCGGCCAAGATAAAAGAAATGATTGTCCGGTTTAATCAGGAGAACGATGATTATTATGTGCAAGTAATAGAACTTGAGGAAAATATGGATTATCATACCTTTAGGGGAAAGGTGCAGACAGAGATAGCGGCAGGATACGGACCGGATATTTTAAGCGATTATTCTGTTCTTGATTTGCAGGCGCTGCAGAATAAAGGTGCGCTGGAGAACCTAATGCCATATGTGGAATCAGGCGGGATTGATAAGGATGCATATTTTCCGATTTGTTTTTTGAGGCAGGAAACGTTTTATGGTATGATTTACGGTATAACAGGAGGTACCTTATACGTAAGTACGCCGGAAGCAGACGTGCCGCAATGCTGGAATATTGACAGTTTGTTGGATTTTTTGGATACATATCCTGAAGACAGGCGGTTTGCCGCAGGAGCAGACGCGGCGGAAGTGCTTGATATTTTAATTAGGTATTCCAATAATCTGCAGGGTATAGTGGATTGGGAGAATCATAGCTGCGACTTTTCAAAAGAAAGATGGGAGAGAATGTTGAGGGCTGCGCGCAGATATGGAGAGTGCCGTGAAAACCGTGATTCAGATTGTATAGCTGTTTTGGCTTATTTTTATAATTTTGGCGACTATGCTGCATATGATACTGTTATGGAACAAAAAGGGATGGTGATGGCTGGATATCCGACAGAGGATATGGGTGTTAGCTGCTGCTTTGGCGATTGCCTGTATATGAATGCTGCGTCGGGAAATAAAGAGGGGGTATGGCAGTTTTTTCAGTTTTTGCTTAGAGAAGACATTCAAAAAGAAATGCACGCAGATGATATAGAAATGAGTTTTCCCGTCAACAGACAGGCGTTTGTAGAGATAGGGAGGGAATGGACAACGCGTCATCATTTTACGGCTTTGCTTGCGGAACCGGAAATTTATGCCTATGAGTTTACGGAAGGACAACTGGCTGAGGTTGCGGCTTTTATGGAAAATGCCGGTACAGCTTCTGGCTGTCCTTTAGAGATTCGAGATATTATTCGCGAGGAAGTGCAGGCATATTTTAATGGGGATAAAGACATGGAAGAAGTGAGTGCAGTGATTCAAAACAGAGTACAGCTATATTTGAATGAGCAATGATTCCAACACTTCAAAATAATTCTCAAAGGTCTTTTTACAGCATAGGGGATTTTCGATGACAATGCCTTCGGTGAGAAGCCCCGTCAGGGAAAAGCCCATGGCGAGCCGGTGGTCGTCGTAAGTATGTATCAGAGCGGCGCGGGGCTGGGCGGGGTATATGGTTAGTCCGTTTTCCCGCTCTGTGCAGGATACGCCCATGGCTTGCAGATTTTCGGCGATGGCGCTTATGCGGTCGCTCTCCTGATGGCGGATGTGCCCGATACCGGTTATGGTGGTAGGGGCATCCGCGTAGGGTGCGATGGCGGCAAGGGTAATCGCTTGGTCTGAGCAGGCGGACATATCTACGGTGATGCCGTGCAGCTTTTTCTTTTTTGGTCCGGACAGGCAGAGACCTTCCGGCGTTTCTTTTATGCGACATCCCATTTGCTCCAGAATATACAAAAACTGCACATCACCCTGAAGTGAATCAGGGAAAACGCCTTTTACGGTAACGGAAATCCCCAGTATGGCAGCCAGCGCATAAAAATAAGCGGCGGCGGATACATCGGGCTCGATGGCATAGGAAAGTGCATGATAATGCTGTCCGGCGGGAATCATAAAAACGTCTTCTGATGTTTTAGAAAAGCGCACGCCGAACTGCTCCATCATTTTGCCGGTCATAGCGATATAAGACATGCCGTGAGACCCCTTGACTTGAATTTCCATGTCCTTTTCAGAGAGGCATGAGGCAATCAGGAGCGCGCTTAAAAACTGGCTGCTTGAGTCGATGTCGATACAGATGCTGTTCTTGTGAAAGCCATGTCCTGTCAAGGTAAAGGGGAAATAGCCCTCTTTTTCGGAAAAGGAAATTTCACAGCCAAGCTCTTTTAAGGCATCGAGAAGGGGCGCCATAGGTCTTTTTTTCATTTGGCTTGAGGCATCCATGTGAAAAACGCCTTGTGAAACACCGAGACATGCTGTAAGAAAGCGCGCTGCCGTGCCGGCGCTGCCCACATACAGGGCGCTTTCCGCGCAGGGCAGCCTTCCGGCAAGACCCTTTACGGTTATCCGGCTTTCGGTTTCAGAAGCGGTTGTCTGAAAACCGAGCGCATGCAGGCAGCTTAAAAAGTGGCGGGAATCGTCAGAAAAGAGCGCGCCCGTCAGAACACTTTCCCCGTCTGCAAGCATGGCGAGCAGTAACGCCCTGTTGGTGATGCTCTTAGAGCCGGGTACGGTAACGGTGACAGTATGGTTGGAAAGCGTCCTGCCCTTTAGACAGGGGACTTTGTAGATATCGGCAGTTATCATAAGGAGAGTCCTTTCTATCAGCGCGTAGGCAAATCCTCAAAGAAGCATCTGCTCATGCAGGCACGGCAGATGTTTCTTCGGGTACTTGACTTTGCCATTTACGGACATTATACCATGTGTATCCCCTCCCTTCAATTTATTTTGCAAACGGCTTGGCTTGACGGCAAACGGACGGGGCAGTATGATAAGAAGCATAATCCTGACAGAAAGGTATGGTGAAGTATATGGCAAAAATCGTGGAAAATGCAGCTATGCTGATAGGAAATACGCCCTTGATGAGAGTGGGGCATTATATGGAGAAGATGGGCGTAACGAACGCAGTGATTCTCGCAAAGCTGGAATATCTGAATCCGGCAGGCAGTGTGAAGGACAGAGTGGCGCTCAATATGATAGAAAACGCTGAAAAAGAGGGCATCCTGAAGAAAGGCGCCGCCATTATTGAGCCCACAAGCGGCAATACCGGCATTGGTCTGGCGAGCGTGGCGGCGGCAAAGGGGTACCGGACGATTTTGACGCTTCCTGACAGCATGAGCGTGGAGCGGCGGACGCTGTTGCAGGCATACGGAGCGGAGCTTGTATTGACGGACGGAAAGAAAGGGATGCAGGGCGCGATTGCAAAAGCGGAGGAGCTGCACAGAGAGATAGAAGGTTCTGTGATTATGGGACAGTTTGATAATCCGGCGAATCCCCAAATACACGAAAAAACCACCGGTCCTGAAATCTGGGAAGACACGGAAGGAAAAGTGGATATATTTGTGGCGGGAGCCGGCACGGGCGGTACGATTACCGGCGTGGGCAGGTATTTAAAGAAGAAAAATCCCCAGATAAAAATTGTTGCCGTGGAGCCTGAGGATTCACCCGTGCTGTCCGGCGGACAGGCTGGTCCGCACAAGCTGCAGGGAATCGGCGCCGGTTTTGTGCCGGAGGTGCTGGATACTTCTGTTTATGACGAAGTGATGCAGATAGGGAGTGAAGAAGCATTTGCGGCGGGACGCCTTGCTGCGAGAACGGAAGGCGTGCTGGTAGGTATCACCTCCGGCGCGGCGCTGCATGCCGCAGCCGTGCTTGCCAAGCGTCCGGAAAATGCGGGAAAGGTGATTGTTGCGCTGCTGCCGGATTCGGGGGACCGTTATCTCTCCACGGAAATGTTTGCAGATTAGGCACGCCTTTTAAAAAGCTGCGCCAGCGTATCCGCGCCGGCATCGGGATTGTCCCGAAGTCTGCTGTCCATGATTGCAATTATCTGCGGCAGGCGGGCGGGAGAAATTCCTTCCGTGACAAGGCTCTTTAACACATCTGTGAGCAGCCGTAGGAGATATTTTCGGGAACAGTATTTTCTATCAGGGCAGGATATCGCTGCTTCAGGTTGTCGCACAAAAGTTTTGCGATATCCCTGCTCAGTATCCGGCTGTAATGGGTCCGCGTCACATTACCAATAAGCTGAAAAACAACTGTTCATTGAATCCATTCTCAATCAATGGATATTTTCCTTGATGCGGATATCTATGGCGACGTAGTGATGCTCTTTTTCGGGTATCTCGCCTGCAGTCAGAAAGGCAAAGAGGATATCTAAGGGCTTCGTTCCCTGAATTTTGGGCTGCTGGCAGATGGTTGCCGCTATCACGCCCTCTTCCACTAAGACTTTGGTGGAGGGTACTTTGTCAAAGGCGAGAATCCTGATTTTATCCTGCAGTCCCATGGAAAGGACGGCGCGGCAGCCGCCGTAAACGCCGCCGGCGGCAAAAAAAAGGGCGTTGATATCAGGGTGCGCCGTTAGAAGCGCCGTTGTTTTTTCGTAGCTTTCGATTTCATCATCATGATTTTCTATGGTCTCCACAATCTGAATATTGGAGTAGCGCTCCTGTACGGCCTTTTTAAAGCCTGCAATCCGTTCCGTGTGGCAGAGGATGTCGTGAGAGCCGCTGATGATGCCAAGCCTTACTTTCCCAAAGGTCATAAGATGCATAAGCCCGGCCGCTGTCTCGCCGGAATGGGTATAATGGCTTCCCACGTAGGCAATCCGGCGGGAGCCTTCGATATCCGTGTTGAAGGTAACGACAGGGATGCCGGCTTCAAAAAGTGTGTTGATGCGCTCTTTAATGCAAGGGTGGTTGCAGGGCGCCATGGCGATGCCGTTCACTTCTTCGGCTGTCAGCTCGTCAATGGCGGCAAGCTGTTCTTCTATATTAAAGTGTACTTGTTTTACGACAATGCTGCAGTTGTAGGCGGAAAGCTCCTCTGCCTTTTCCGTCACACCCTTTAAGACATCTTCAAAAAAAGGATTGCCGGCAGAAAAAAGAATCACGCCCAGTTTCAGGCGCTTTTTCTGTGCGGCAAGCACGATGCCCGCCCGATTGGGACGGTAGTCCAAAGCCTTGGCAATTTCCAGTATTTTTTCGGCGGTCGCATCGTTCACAGAGCCGCGGTTATTCAGAACCCTGTCAACCGTGCCGCGGGATACCCCCGCCAGCTCTGCAATTTCTTTGATGGTTGCCATAAAAGCCTCCTCATCCAAACGGTGTTTTTATCATTTTCTTAGTACATACCATAGCATAACGAAAAGGCGAAGTCAATTTATGGGACGTGTAAAACCGTGCCTGTGCACAAAAATTGTGAAAATGACGAAAACCAAAGCGGCAAAACACATTAAACGGCAGTACTTTTGTGAAAAACAGCGAAAAATATTTCGCCCCTTGATTTTGTCAGGGAGACATATTATCATGATAGTAACGTGCTCGCGCACGCAAGATGAAGCTGCGTTTTTGACGGGCAAAGGAGCCTGCAGGCAAGGAGGTCATATATGCTGTATATAGGAGTAGATTTGGGAACTTCGGCAGTAAAGCTGCTGCTTATGGATGAAGAAGGAAGGATTCAGAATATTGTATCAAGAGAATATCCGATTTCCTTTCCCCACCCGGGCTGGTCTGAGCAGAATCCGGAGGACTGGTTTGCAGAGACAATGACGGGCTTAAAAGAACTTTTGCAGGATGCGGATAAGAGTCAGGTGGCGGGCTTAAGCTTTGGCGGGCAGATGCACGGGCTTGTGATTCTGGACGAGGCGGATGCGGTAATCCGTCCCGCGATTTTGTGGAATGACGGACGTACCTTTGAAGAATGTGATTATTTAAATAATGTGATTGGCAAGGAAAAGCTGTCCGAATATACGGCAAATATTTCTTTTACGGGCTTTACCGCACCAAAGATTTTGTGGGTAAAAAACAAAGAGCCGGAAAACTTTGCTCGGATTGCCAAGATTATGCTGCCGAAGGATTATATCGCATATATGCTGACAGGCGTGCATTGTACGGATGTGTCGGATGCATCCGGTATGCTTTTGTTTGATGTAAAGAACCGCTGCTGGTCGAAGGAAATGTGTGATATCTGCGGCGTCCTGCCGGGTCAGCTTGCCAAAGTATATGAGAGCTATGAGTGCGTGGGCTGCCTGAAGCCGGAGATTGCAGGAGAGCTTGGCGTTCCTGCCGCGGTGAAGGTGGCTGCGGGGGCTGGGGATAATGCTGCCGCCGCCGTGGGAACCGGAACGGTGGGAGACGGGCGCTGCAATATTTCTCTGGGCACCAGCGGCACCATCTTTATCTCTTCAAAAAATTTCGGCGTGGACAAATATAACGCCCTGCATTCCTTTGCCCATGCGGACGGTACTTATCATCTGATGGGCTGTATGCTCAGCGCCGCATCCTGCAATAAATGGTGGATGGACGATATCATCGGCACGAAGGAGTATGAAAAGGAGCAGGAGGAAATCTGTGCGCTGGGTGAAAATCATGTCTATTTTCTGCCTTATCTGATGGGAGAGCGTTCGCCCCACAACAACCCCAATGCAAGGGGCGCCTTTGTGGGCATGACTATGGACACGGGCAGGACGGAGATGACGCAGGCGGTGCTGGAGGGCGTGGCTTTTGCCCTCAGGGATTCGCTTGAAGTGGCGAAGAGTCTGGGAATCCATATCGATCGCACTAAAATCTGCGGCGGCGGCGCCAAAAGTCCTTTGTGGCGCAGGATAATTGCCAATGTCATGAATATGAGGGTAGATATTTTGGAGAGCGAGGAAGGTCCCGCCATGGGCGGCGCTATGCTGGCGGCGGTGGCGTGCGGCGCCTATGCAAGTGTGGAAGAGATTGCGGAAAAACTCGTTCATGTGGTGGGTACGGTGGAGCCCGAGCCGGAGATTGCGGCGAAGTATGAGGCGCGTTACACACGGTTTAAGGAAATCTATCCGGCGTTAAAACCGGTGTTTGAAATCATAACACAATAGAATGCGTGTTCCACGAGGCTTCTGTTGTCATGAATAAGACCGCTTTGCGGAGAAAGGAATTGTATGGAGATTAAAAAAGTTACGGATGCTGCATTTAACAGGTATGGGCGGGTTATTGACAATGTGGATTTTTCCGCATTGGTAGAAAGGCTGGCACAGACGCCGCTGCCGGAGGGCGTAGCATATGAGCCGTCGGTGGAGCTTTTAGAAGAACTGCCCATAAAGGAGGAACTTTCGGTTAAGACCTATGGTGAGATGCCTGTTCAGATAGGTTACTGCAATGGGCATAATACCATGTTAAACGCATTGGAGTATCACAGAGACAGCGAAATCAATGTGGCGGCAACGGACGCCGTATTGATGCTGGGGCTGCTTACGGATGTGGAAGCAGATTTTACCTATGATACCGCCAAGGTGGAAGCGTTTTTGGTTCCTGCAGGTACGGCGGTGGAAATCTATGCGACAACGCTGCACTATGCGCCCTGTGATTTGGAGGGCAGGGGCTTTCGGGTAGCGGTAGTGCTTCCCAAGGGCACCAACTATCCGCTGCAAGGTGCACATGCAAAGGCTGCGGAGGGAAAAGCCGCAGATGAGGACGCGCTGCTTACCGCAGTCAACAAGTGGCTGATTGGACATCAAGAGGGCGGTCTTGACGAAGGTACATTTTTGGGTCTGAAGGGTAAGAATCTTTGCCTGACAGAAAAGTAAGAAGTCAATACAAAAACGGCAAAAGAAAGAATCATATTTACCATATAAAGGAGGATGTAAAATGTTTGACAATTTACCGCAGGTGAAAGTGGGCGTTGTGGCGGTGAGCCGTGACTGCTTTCCCGAATCTTTGTCCGTAAACAGAAGAAAGGCACTGATGGAGGCTTACACAAAGAAGTATGGCACGGAGGGCGTGTACGAGTGTCCTGTCTGTATCGTGGAGAGCGAAATTCATATGGTGCAGGCACTTGAGGACATCAAGGCGGCAGGCTGTAATGCGCTTTGTGTTTATCTCGGCAACTTTGGACCTGAAATCAGCGAGACGCTTTTGGCAAAGCATTTTGACGGACCGTCGATGTTTATTGCTGCGGCAGAGGAAACCCAGAATGATTTGGTGGGCGGACGCGGCGACGCATACTGCGGTATGCTGAATGCAAGCTACAACTTAAAGCTGCGTAATGTAAAGGCTTATATCCCTGAGTATCCTGTTGGCAATGCGGAGGAATGTGCCGATATGCTGCATGAGTTTCTGCCGGTTGCACGTGCCATTGTGGGACTTTCCGATTTGAAGATTATCAGCTTTGGTCCCAGACCGTTAAACTTCCTTGCATGCAACGCTCCCATTAAGCAGCTTTATAATCTGGGTGTCGAGATTGAAGAAAACTCCGAGCTGGATTTGTTTGAAGCCTATAATAAACATGCAGGCGACTCCCGCATTCCCGCGAAGGTAAAGGAAATGGAGGAAGAGCTTGGCGCAGGCAACTTAAAGCCGGAAGTACTGCCGAAGCTGGCGCAGTATGAGCTGACTCTCCTAGACTGGGTGGAGGCACACAAGGGCTATAGGAAATATGTTGCCGTTGCCGGAAAGTGCTGGCCGGCATTCCAGACCCAGTTCGGCTTTGTACCTTGCTACGTAAACAGCCGTCTGACCGGCATGGGCATTCCCGTGTCCTGTGAGGTAGATATTTACGGCTGCTTAAGCGAGTTTATCGGCGCATGTGTCAGCGAGGATGTGGTTACACTGCTTGATATCAACAATTCCGTGCCGAATGATATGTACGAGGAAGCTATTAAGGACAAATTCCCGTACACCCACAAGGACACCTTTATGGGCTTCCATTGCGGCAATACCTGTTCCAAGAAGCTCGCATTCTGCAATATGAAATATCAGATGATTATGGCAAGAACCCTGCCTGAGGAAGTAACACAGGGTACGTTAGAGGGTGATATTGCGCCGGGCGACATTACCTTCTACCGCCTGCAGAGCACGGCGGATTGCAGGCTGCGCGCATACATTGCACAGGGAGAGGTGCTTCCCGTTGCAACTAAGTCCTTCGGCAGCATAGGCGTATTTGCCATTCCGGAGATGGGCAGATTTTACCGCCATGTGCTGATTGAGAAAAATTATCCCCACCACGGCGCCGTGGCGTTCGGGCATTACGGAAAGGCTTTGTATGAAGTATTCAAATACATCGGTGTGCCGGTGGAGGATTTGAACTTCAATCAGCCTAAGGGTATGATGTATCCCACGGAAAATCCTTTTGTATAAGTGGGAATCATGATATAAATAGGTGTTTTGAAAAACGGGCGGTTCGGCAGGAGCCGCCTGTTTTCATAGAGGAAGATTATGAAGAACAGAATTGTGTATGTAAATGAGCAGGAAGCAGATGCAGTAAAGGCGGAGGCATTGCAGAAAGAGAATGTCTTTTTTGCCGAGCTTGACGGGCGCTCTATTCAGACTGAGGCGGACTATGTGCGGGAAATGGAGCTTGTGATGAACTGCCCCTATGAAAAATCGGATATGTATCTGAAGCTTGGCTGGTATCATGACTGGATTTGTGAATTGCTGTGGCTGGGGGAAAAGGATGTAGTGCTGTTGCTGCGAGGCTATGATTTTATGCTTCGGAATAATGAAAAAACAAAGAAACGGATTGTAGAAGATTTTGAGGAGATAACCCTGCCGTGGTGGGAGGGAGAAGTAATCGGGCATATGGTAGGCGGCAAGCCGAGAAGCTTTATGGTGTATTTGGAGGGGAAAGCCTCTTAACTTTGGTTGTGCCGCCGCGTCAGATTTTTCCTTCAGCCATATGTATTTGATAGAAAAACCGCAGGGAGAACGCTTGACAATAAATTCTCTTTCGCGGTACTATTTCAATGTAGATATTTTTCAAAAGGAGAAGAATTGCGATGGCAGGAAGACGAAAAAAAGAGACTGACAGACAACGCCGTATGATTGCCGTTTCAGCGGCTTTTTTCTGTATTGGCATAGGGATTCTTTTGCAAAGCATAACGGTGTCCGCCCAAATACCGTGGGGTGAAAAAGTTCTGCGCCGGTATGCGGATATTGGCTTTAAGAGGGGCGCAGCCGTTTACCGGCAGATGGCGTCAGGCGGGTATACGCTTACACTTGCGGACGAGATAGCCGGCATTTCGGTGCGGCTTACGCTTACGATGGAAGACGGGACAAAATATTATCATGATTGGATAAAGGGGGAGGATTATTTCAGCGCGGACGAAATAAGCCTTGACTTTGAAGCGTTTGACAATCTGCTGGGAGCAAAGGGCTTTTTTCTGGGAGTTAACGCATGGGGGTGGATGTATGAGCGGGGATACTATGCGGTTGCGGAAGGAAAGCCGGTTTTAATGGCAGATAGTTGGGGGCTTGGGGATGATTATATACGGGATATCGACGGAGACGGTGAAAATGAACTGCTCTGCAACGTCATGTGGGGTGACGGCGCGTGCAGAGGGGTGGTCTATCATTATGCCGACGGACAGGTATACGCGGGCAATATGGAGGATTTACTGGACGAGCCATATGACGACTGGGGAGTGGCAAGCTATGGCTGTGAATTTTTGGAAGAGGAAAATGTCGTGCGTGTCTGGTTCTGGAAAGAGGCGCTGGGCGATTACGAGGAAAAGAAGTATGCGGTCGATTTGGAAAAGATAGCGATGAGACCTTATGAACCTGTTTTGGAGGTGCCGGCATGCTTTGAATGGGAGAGTGAATGACTGCAATGATCCGACCGGCGGAAAATGAGAGGATGGCAGCGCATTTTGCTTTATGGAGGATAAATGGACAACAAGGAATATAAGACAAAAGAATTGATAAAACGGTTTCTGCCGTACTATGGCAGGCACAAGGGCGTTATGGCGGCGGATTTGTTCTGCGCCTCGCTGACGACGCTCTGCGAGCTGGTGCTGCCGATGATAATTCGGCAGATTACCAATATGGGGATGTACAGCCTTGCCAGTCTGACAGTGGGGTTTGTGGGAAAGATGGCGATGCTCTATCTGGTGCTGCGCATCATTGACTGTGCGGCAAATTACTATATGGCGGATATGGGGCATGTGATGGGAGCGAAGATAGAGACCGACATGCGCAGAGACGCCTACGGGCATCTGCAGCAGTTGTCCAACACCTACTACAACAATACCAAGGTGGGACAGATTATGGGGCGGATTACCAACGATTTGTTTGACGTCACGGAATTTGCGCATCACTGTCCGGAAGAATTTTTTATTGCGGGGATTAAGTCTGTGGCGGCTTTTATCGTGCTGGCGACGGTCAATCTGCCGCTTACGGTTCTTGTGTTTCTGATTGTGCCCGTGATGGCGTTTACCTGTATTAAGCTGAACAGGCGTAACCGCAAGGCGTTTGCAAAGCAGCGTGTCCAGATTGGAGAATTAAACGCCGCTATCGAGGACAGCCTTTTGGGGCAGAAGGTAGTGAAGGCGTTTACCAATGAGGATATGGAAGTAGAGAAGTTTGAAGCGGGAAATCAGAAATTTCTTGACATTAAGAAGGAAACCTACCGCTATATGGCAACTTTTCAGACGGCGACAAGGGCATTTGACGGACTGATGTATTTAGTGGTGATTTTGGCGGGCGGTATTTTTTTGATAAAAGGACATATTACGGCGGGCGACTTGGTGGCGTATACCATGTATGTGTCCACGCTGATTGCGACCATCAGGCGGATTATTGAATTTGCGGAGCAGTTCCAGCGGGGGCTTACGGGCATCGAACGTTTTTTACAGATTATGGATGCGGACATTGAGATTTTTGACGAGCCGGATGCGGTGGAAATGCCTAAGCCGAGGGGAGAAATTCTCTTTGAGGAGGTGGCGTTCGAGTATCCGGACGACCACAACAGGGTGTTCAAGAATCTGAATTTAAAGGTAAAGCAGGGAGAGAAGCTTGCCATTGTGGGACCCTCCGGCGGCGGAAAGACTACGCTTTGTAATCTGATTCCCCGTTTTTATGATGTGACAAACGGAAAAATCAGCATTGACGGCACGGATATCCGCCATTTTACCTTAAAGAGCCTGCGAAGGAATATTGGAATCGTGCAGCAGGACGTTTATCTGTTTTCAGGCACGGTGATGGAAAATATTCTGTACGGCGCGCCTGAGGCTTCCAGAGAAGAGGCTGTGGAGGCGGCAAAAAAGGCGGGCGCCCATGCCTTTATCATGGAGTTAAAGGACGGTTATGATACTTATGTGGGAGAGCGCGGCGTTAAGCTTTCCGGCGGGCAGAAGCAGCGCATCAGCATCGCGAGGGTATTTTTAAAGAATCCTCCCATTATGATACTGGACGAGGCAACCTCCGCCCTTGACAATGAGAGCGAGTTTGCAGTAGCAAAGTCTTTGAAGGAGCTGTCTGAAGGAAGGACTTCCATCACCATCGCCCACAGACTTTCGAGCATCAAAAACTCCGACAGAATATTGGTGCTGACGGAGGAAGGTATTGCGGAGGAAGGAAATCATGAGGAATTGATGGCGCTTCAGGGGCTGTATCACGAGTTTTATACTATGGCGGACAAGATAAAGTAGAAAAAGGCAATTGCGAAACGTAGTAATTATGCAAGTGTCATTGTGCACCTTGTATATTCCACCACAGACCCGCTTTCGCTTCATAAAAAACGCAGCGGTACATAAGCTGCCAAAGGACGGCAGCTAAGTGCCGGCGTTTTTTAAGAGTCTGCTTATGGAATATGCAAGGTGCACAATTCGATTTGTGGAAAACGGAGTTTTGCAATTATCTGTAAAGTAGAAAAAGAATAGAGGAGAAGTATCATGGCATTTACCCACCTGCATGTCCACACGGAATATTCCCTGTTAGACGGCTCCAACAAAATAAAAGAATATGTCAAGCGTGTCAAGGAGCTGGGCATGGACAGTGCTGCCATAACGGACCACGGCGTGATGTACGGCGTTATTGATTTTTATAAGGCGGCGAGGGAAGCGGGGATTAAGCCGATTATCGGCTGTGAGGTTTATGTGGCGCCCAATTCCCGTTTTGACAAGGAGCTGACGGGGGGAGAAGACCGGTACTATCATCTGGTGCTTTTAGCGGAAAACGACATCGGTTATGCCAATCTGATGAAGCTGGTGAGCAAGGGCTTTACGGAAGGGTACTATTATAAGCCCCGTGTGGATATGGAAATTTTAAACCAATTCCATGAGGGGATTATTGCGCTTTCCGCCTGCCTTGCGGGAGAGGTGCAGCGATACATTGTAAAGGGGCTCATCGGGGAGGCGGAAAAGGCTGCGATAAAATACAGGGACTGCTTTGGCGCGGACAATTATTTTCTGGAAATGCAGGACCACGGGATTGCAGAGCAGCGGATTGTCAATACGGAGCTGATGAAGCTTTCCAAAAAGCTGGATATTCCGCTGGTGGTGACAAACGACGTGCACTACACCTATAAGGAGGATGTGGATTCCCACGATATTCTGCTCTGCCTGCAGACGGGCAAGAAACTGGCGGACGAGGACCGTATGCGCTATGAGGGGGGGCAGTACTATGTCAAGAGCGAGGAGGAGATGAAAGGACTGTTTCCCTATGCGTGGGAGGCAGTGGAAAATACGCAGAGGATTGCGGACAGGTGCAACGTGGAAATTGAGTTTGGCGTGACGAAGCTGCCGAAGTATGATGTGCCGGACGGGTATGATTCTTGGAGTTACCTGAATAAACTGTGCCGTGACGGGCTTTTGGAGCGGTATGGGGACGGGGATGCGCCGGCGGGAGATACAGGGCAGAGCCTTTCAGAGCGTCTTGACTATGAGCTTGATGTCATCCGCACCATGGGCTATGTGGATTACTTTCTGATTGTGTGGGACTTTATCAACTACGCCAGAGAAAACGGAATCCCCGTAGGGCCGGGGCGTGGATCTGCGGCAGGCAGTGTTGTGGCGTACTGCCTGAAAATTACCAATATAGACCCCATCCGCTACAATCTGCTTTTTGAGCGCTTTTTAAATCCGGAGCGTGTCTCCATGCCCGATATCGACGTGGACTTCTGCTACGAGAGACGGCAGGAGGTGATTGATTATGTGGGGCGCAAATATGGTGCGGACAAAGTGGTGCAGATAGTGACTTTTGGTACTATGGCGGCGAAGGGCGTTATCAGGGATGTGGGACGTGTGATGGATTTGCCCTATGCCTTTGTAGATTCCATTGCGAAAATGGTGCCCTTTGAACTCAATATTACCATAGACCGCGCACTGGAAATCAATCCAGAATTCCGCAGCCTCTACCAAAGCGACGAGCAGGTGCATTATCTGATAGATATGTGCAAGAGACTGGAGGGTCTGCCCAGACATACCTCCATGCATGCGGCAGGCGTGGTTATCTGCCAGAAGTCGGCGGACGAATTTGTACCGCTCTCCAGAGGCGCCGACGGCTCCATCACGACGCAGTTTACCATGACTACGCTGGAGGAGCTGGGACTCTTAAAAATGGATTTTCTGGGGCTGCGCACCCTCACCGTTATCAAGGATGCGGTGGATATGATAGAGAAGGATACGGGGAAGCGCCTTGATATAGACCATATTGATTTTGACGACAAGGCGGTGCTTGACTCCATCGGGACGGGAAGGACCGACGGCATATTCCAGTTGGAAAGCGCGGGCATGAAGAGCTTTATGAAGGAGCTGCGCCCACAGAACTTAGAGGATGTCATCGCGGGTATTTCTTTGTACCGCCCGGGTCCCATGGATTTTATTCCCAAATATATCAAGGGCAAAAACAGCGAGGGAGAGGTGACGTATGCCTGTCCGCAGCTTGAGCCGATTTTGGCGCCCACCTACGGCTGTATCGTATATCAGGAGCAGGTTATGCAGATTGTGCGCGATTTGGGCGGTTATACGCTGGGCAGGAGCGATTTGGTGCGCCGCGCCATGAGCAAGAAAAAACAGTCCGTTATGGAGAAGGAGCGCGCCAATTTTATTTATGGCAACGAAAAGGAAGGCGTACCGGGGTGTACGGCAAAGGGCATCAGTGAGAAAGTGGCAGGAGAAATTTATGAGAACATGATGGATTTTGCCAAATATGCTTTCAACAAATCCCATGCCGCCTGCTATGCGGTGGTAGCCTACCAGACGGCGTATTTAAAATATTATTATCCGGTGGAGTTTATGGCGGCTCTTTTAACCTCTGTGATAGATAATGCGGGGAAGGTTTCGGAGTATATTCTGGTGTGCCGCAGCATGGGAATCAAAATCCTGCCGCCGGATATCAATCAGGGGGAGAGCGGTTTTTCCGTGCAGGACGGTTGTATTCGTTATGCCCTGACTGCCATCAAGAGCGTGGGACGCCCTGTGATTGCCGCTGTTGTGGCGGAGAGGAAGGAAAGGGGCATATTTACCAACCTGAAAGATTTTATCACCCGCATGGCGGACAAGGATATGAATAAGCGCGCCATCGAGGGCTTTATCAAGGCGGGAGCGCTTGACAGCTTAGGCGGCACCAGAAAGCAGTTTATGAGCGTTTATGTACAGATTATGGACCATATTCAGCGGGACAAAAAGAACAATATGGCAGGGCAGCTTTCTCTGTTTGATATCGTAGGTGAAGAGGAGAAGGAAAGCTTCGATGTGCGCCTGCCCCAGATAGGGGAATATTCCAAGGAGATGCGGTTAGGATTTGAAAAGGAAGTGCTCGGCATCTATGTCAGCGGGCATCCGCTGGAGGAGTACGAGAGTGTATGGCGCAGGACCATTAGCGCAACTACGGCGGATTTTGCGCTGGACGAAGAAACGGGAGAGGTGGCGCTTGATGACGGCAAAAAGGTTACCATAGGCGGCATGATTGCCGGCAAAACCATCAAGTATACCAAAAATGAAAAGGTTATGGCGTTTTTGACTCTCGAGGACTTGGTGGGGACGGTGGAGGTTGTCGTATTTCCCAAGGACTATGAAAAAAATGCCGCTCTGCTTGCGGAGGATGCGAAAGTGTTTGTGCAGGGGCGTGTATCCGTGGAAGAGGACAAGGACGGCAAGCTTATCTGCGAGCGGATTCTGCCCTTTGAGAAGCCGGCGAGAAAGCTCTGGATTAAGTTTCCGGATATGGAGAGCTATGAGGCACAGGAAGCGAAGCTTTTTGCCGCAATCGCCGAATCGGAGGGCGATGACAGCGTAGTCATCTACGTTCAGAATCCCAAGTCCATGAAGGAGCTTCCCCGAAACCGCAATGTCCGCGCCGACGAAGAATTGCTGACAAGTCTGTACGGAATTTTTGGGGAAGAAAATGTGAAAGTGGTGGCGGCAAAGTAGGAGGCTGTCGTAAGCAGGGCGGTGTCTGCCCCGTGTTAGCTTGCAGGTTGCTGCGCATATGCCTCTTTTTTGGCAAAAAAAGGCGCATGGTTTACCATTTATTGTTTCATGCGCCTTTACGATGAATCTTATTGCGCTGCTGCTTCCGCTGCAATTTTTTCGATAAATTGTTTGTCGTTTTATCCTTATCTTTTTTGGATAAAATTCTTTTCTCTGCGACAAAAACATAATATCCGTTTATTTCATGACCTTGACGCCGCCAAAGACAGGCACATGATTCATGCGCAAATTCATCGTTGCATATTCTATTGCCTATAACATTTTCCTCACCGGTTAGTATACCTGCAATACCATACCCACACCTTTAATCCTTGTAGAAATCATCTGCTTACCGCCGAATTTCAAGTATTTACCGAATAGTTTATCATCATTATCCCACCACAAATACTCACACAATGTCATTCCATTAAATGTAGTTTCTTTCCTGTTTAGTGAAATTTTCCTGCCCATGGTATGTTTAGCACTCCCGCATGGAAGTATATGCCCTTCCCCCATCGATTGATTCTAAAGGCAGCAGGTAAGCAGCGCGGCAAGAGAGGATATGGGGATGCAGACCTTTGGAAAACGCCGGCACTTGGGCTGCGTCCCTTGCAGCCCTAGTACCGCTGCGTTTTCCTAGAGCGAGAGCGCGTCTGCATCCCCATATCCTCTCTTGCCGTGCGGAAACTCTGCGCCTCTCCCCACCCCTCATGCCGCTTCCCTGGCCGAAATCCAACCTGTTCTCCTTTCTTGTGAAAAAAATATCACAAAAAGATTGAAAATCCCATGGAAATAGATTAAAATAGAGGAAATGTTAGGAGGTAGATTCATGGCAAATCAGGTAAATACAATAGCTGTACTGACAAGCGGCGGCGACGCGCCGGGCATGAACGCTGCAATCCGTGCGGTAGTGCGTACAGCGATTGCCAGAGGGTTAAAGGTAAAGGGTATTGAGAGAGGCTATATGGGTCTCTTAAATGAAGAAATCATAGATATGGAAACCCGCAATGTTTCCGATATTATCCAGCGAGGCGGCACTATCCTAGGCACGGCAAGATGCCCTGAGTTTAAATTCCCTGACGTGCAGCAAAAGGGCGCCGACATCTGTAAAAAACACGGCATCGACGGTCTGGTGGTAATCGGCGGAGACGGCTCCTACCGCGGCGCACAGGCACTGGCGAGACTGGGCATCAATGCCATCGGTCTGCCGGGCACGATTGATTTGGATATTGCATGTACCGATTATACCATTGGCTTTGATACGGCGATTAACACTGCCATGGAAGCAATCGATAAAGTACGTGACACTTCATCTTCCCATGAGCGCTGCAGCGTCATCGAGGTTATGGGACGTCATGCAGGCTATATTGCGCTGTGGTGCGGTATTGCCAACGGTGCGGAGGATATTCTGCTTCCCGAAAAATACGACTATAACGAGCAGGCGATTATCAATAATATCATTGAAAAGCGTAAGATGGGCAAGAAGCATCATATTATTATCAATGCGGAGGGTATCGGGCACTCCAATTCCATGGCAAAGAGAATCGAGGCGGCGACAGGCATTGAGACCCGCGCCACGATTTTAGGACATATGCAGCGCGGCGGCAGCCCCACCTGTAAGGATCGTTACTACGCTTCCATTATGGGCGCCTATGCGGTAGACCTTCTGTTAGAGGGCAAGACTAAGCGCGTGGTGGGCTACAGGCACGGCGAGTTTACGGATTTTGACATTGAGGAAGCGCTTGCCATGACAAAGAACATTCCCGAATACTCCTTTGAGATAAGCAAACTGCTTGCGAAATAGCGCTGGATTGGCAGATAAATAACAGACAGAAACAAAGTCCCGGCAGCCCCAAGAAGGGTTTACCGGGGCTTTTGGCAATCAAGAGCAGGTGCAGTGCGGGCAGGAGCCTGCATGTACCGGAAAGGCAGTGGAAAAGTATGATAACAAGTACGGCAAATCCACAGGTGAAGCAGCTTGTGCAATGGCAGTCTGAAGCGAAAGCAAGGCGCCGTGACGGTGTATTTGTGGTGGAAGGCGTCAAGATGCTGGAGGAAGCGCCGGCGGACAGGATTCGTGATATATACCTTACCGAAGAGCTGGAGCAAAGGCTGTGGGATGGAAAAAGCGAAAGAGAAAAAGCGCTGTGGAGCAAAATAAAGCAAAACGGATATGAAACCCTGTCTTTTGAAGTGATGAAAAAAGCGGCCGATACCCAAACGCCGCAGGGTGTGCTTGCCGTGCTGGAAAGACCTGTTTATGAAAAGGAAGAGATGCTTGCCGTAAAGAACGGATTTTTTCTTGTGCTGGAAGATTTACAGGACCCGGGGAATCTGGGAACTATAATCAGGACAGGCGAGGGCGCAGGCGTGAACGGTGTTTTTTTGTCCAAAAATACGGTGGATATTTTCAATCCCAAGACAATCCGCTCCACCATGGGTTCCATCTACAGGGTGCCTTTTCTGTATGTGGAAAGTTTTGCGGACTTGCTTTTGGAGATGAAGGAAAAAGAGATTGTAATTTATGCGGCGCATCTGAAGGGGGAGGAGGATTATGACAGCTTTTCTTTTCGGACAGGCTGCGCCTTTTTGATTGGCAATGAAGGAAAGGGACTTAGCGGCAGCACGGCTGCAGCGGCAGATTTTTATTTGAAAATACCCATGGAGGGAGAAGTAGAATCCTTAAACGCCGCGATTGCGGCGGCGCTTCTGTCATATGAAGTGCACAGGCAAAGGAAAGGGAGGAATTAAGGTGAAAATCGGATTTATCGGACTTGGGAATATGGCGGACGCCATGATTGGCGGTATGCTGAAGAAGGAGCTGGTGAAGCCAAAGGATATTATCGGTTCTGCAAAAACACAGGCGACGATGGCGCGCTGCAGGGAGAAATACGGCATAGAAACGGCGGAGAGCAATGCGGCGGCTGCTGCAGCGGCGGATATTCTTTTTCTGGCTGTAAAGCCGGCATTTTTTTCGGAAGTGATTGCGCAAATAAAAGAGGTTGTCAGACCGCAGACCTTGATAATCAGCATTGCGGCGGGAAAGACGATGGCGTGGATAGAGGAGGCTTTTGGAAGGAAAATAAAGCTGCTGCGCTGTATGCCCAATACGCCGGCGCTTGTGCTGGAGGGCTGTACCGCTTATGTGCGGGGAGAACTGGTTTCGGATGCGGAGATGGAAAAGGCAAAAAGACTGCTTTCTGCTTTCGGGACGGTATGGGAGGTTCCGGAGAGCATGATGGACGCGGTAGTCGGCGTGAGCGGAAGCTCGCCGGCATATGTATTTCTGTTTATTGAGGCGATGGCGGATGCGGCGGTGCTGGCGGGAATGCCGCGGAAGCAGGCGTATGCCATGGCTGCGCAGTCTGTGCTTGGAAGCGCAAAAATGGTGTTGGAAACGGGGCTGCATCCGGGCGAACTCAAGGATATGGTATGCTCGCCGGGCGGCACCACCATCGAGGCGGTAAAAGTGCTTGAGGAAGGCGCTATGCGCGCCACGATTATGAAAGCGATGGAAGCGTGCATCGAAAAATCAAAACGCCTGTAATGGAGAAAAATCCCAAAACTTGACAAAATGCAAAACCTCTGTTATGATTACTTTTGTAATAAATGTAATAAAATTGTAATAAATGTAATGGAACTGGTATATTCTTATAATAATTGGGAAACACTGGTATCAGGTTACATTTGGAGGTAAAGAAAATGGCAGGAGGCAGAAGGCTGTCCGCATTGTGCATCGCGCTGCTTTTGGCGGTAACGATTTTTTACAATACGGACATGATTGCGGAAGCTGGCAGCGTGAGGAATTACCTGAACGATTTTAACGGAGGTGCATCGGCAATTTTAGATCCCGGTGCAACAAACGCATCAGAAATAATAGACGCCACGGCGCGGGAGTGGAATCTGGACCTGACGGCAGTAACAAAGGAAGAAGAGTCCACACTGGTTATGGCGAATGTCAGCAACGCGTTGAATGTCAGAGCAGAGCCGAATACGGAAGCCAACAAGGTTGGCAAGCTGTACAAGGACTGCGGCGGCACGATTTTGGAAAGAAGAGACGGCTGGACACTGCTTCAGTCGGGAGAGCTGATTGGCTGGGCAAGCGATGAATATCTCTTGTTTGGCGAGGAAGCCGAGACACTGGCAGCCAGTGTCGGTGTGACGGTAGCGCATATTGACGACGGACTGAAGGTCAGAAAAGAGCCCAGTCTGGAGGCGGGCGTGTACGGTGTGCTGCCAAAGGGAGATGAAGTCGAGGTGCTTTCCGTCGGCGAGGACGGCTGGGCATGCATCGACTATGAAGGCTCTGACGGGTATGTTTATACGGAGTATATTACCATCGAGTTTAAAATCGACGCAGGCGAGACCATGGAGGCAATCAAGGAGCGCGAGGCGGCGGAGGCGGAGGCTAAGCGCCATGTAAATTATGGCGAGTACACCACCGATGCGGATACGACTCTGCTCTTGGCAGCGCTGATTCAGTGCGAAGCGGGCGGCGAGTCCTACGAAGGACAGCTTGCAGTAGGCGCAGTTGTTATGAACCGTGTGAGAAGCGCGGCATATCCGGATACCATTCATGGTGTTATTTATGCGTCGGGACAGTTTACGCCGGCACAGAGCGGCAAAGTCAACAGAGTGTTAGAATCCGGCAGAATCAGCCAGAGCTGTATCGATGCGGCGACGGAGGCGATTTCAGGCGTATCCAATGTAGGAGATTTGACGCACTTTAGGCGCAACAACGGCAGGGAAGGGCTTGTAATCGGTAACCATGTATTTTATTAAAAGCAGGAAAGAAGGGACGGACGCGCGCCGTCCCTTTTATCGTGCAGGAATTACAACTATAATTTTGGTTATAATGCAAATAAAACAGTTGCCCCGCAGGAAGAGCTGTAGTAAGATAGGGATATAAAAAGTAAGATTTTTGAGAAAGGGGGCAGTAAGATGCCTGGACTATTTGATAATATGCTCTTTGTATGGCTGGTGCTTCTGATTGTGTTTATTGTCGTGGAACTTGCAACCATGGGATTAACTACAATCTGGTTTGCAGGGGGCGCTCTGCTGGCAGCAGTTTCAGCGGTGCTTCATGCGCCTTTGGTGGTGCAGGTTGCCTTATTTCTGGTGGTGTCCATATTACTGCTGTGTTTTACCCGCCCGATTGCCATAAAATATTTTAACAAGGACCGCATTAAGACGAATGTGGAAAGTATGGTGGGCAGACAGGCGATTGTTATCAGTGAGGTTGACAATCTGGAAGGGATTGGACAGGTGACGGTAGGCGGTCAGGAATGGACGGCGCGGAGCGTGGATGACAATCAGAAAATAGCTGTCGGCACAGTGGTGCTGGTGCGTGCGATTAGCGGTGTAAAGCTGATTGTGGCGCCCAGACAAATGTAAAAAAGAAAGATAACTGCAGCGTGCCTGCAGTTACGGAATAAAAGAAAGAGAGGACAAATAAATGGAATGGGTTATTATTATTCTGATTGTGCTGCTTTTGGCAATACTGATTTCCTGTATCAAGATTGTACCGCAGGCACAGGCGTATGTAGTGGAAAGGCTTGGCGCATATCAGGGAACATGGTCGGTAGGTCTCCATATCAAGGTGCCTTTTCTTGACAGGGTGGCAAAAAGAGTAAATTTAAAGGAGCAGGTGGCAGATTTCCCGCCCCAGCCGGTTATCACAAAAGATAACGTAACCATGAGAATCGATACGGTTGTGTATTACCAGATAACTGACCCCAGACTCTTTACTTACGGTGTGGAAAATCCCATGATGGCGATTGAAAACTTGACGGCGACAACCCTTCGTAATATTATCGGTGAGCTGGAATTAGACCAGACCCTTACCTCCCGTGAGGTTATCAATACGAAGATGCGCTCGGCGCTGGATATTGCGACTGACCCTTGGGGAATCAAAGTGAACCGTGTAGAGCTGAAGAACATCATTCCTCCCGCAGAGATTCAGAATGCGATGGAGAGGCAGATGAAGGCAGAGCGTGAGAGACGTGAAGCGGTAACAAGGGCAGAAGGTGAAAAGAAAGCCAATATTCTGGTAGCAGAAGGCGAGAAGGAATCTGCAATCTTACGCGCGGAAGCTGAGAAGCAGTCCGCAATCCTGCGTGCGGAAGCAGAAAAGGAAAAGATGATTCGCGAGGCAGAAGGTGAGGCGGAGGCTATCTTAAAGGTGCAGCAGGCAAATGCCGACGGTATCAGAATGCTGAAGGAGGCAGGTGCAGACGAAGCGGTGCTTAAGATTAAGAGTCTCGAAGCTTTTGAAAAGGCGGCTGACGGAAAAGCAACCAAGATACTGCTTCCGGCAGACCTGCAGGGCATTGCATCTTTAGCGACTGCTTTCAGGGAAGTAAGCGATAAATAAATCCGTGAAAAGGCGGATTGTTGCAGCGACTTATTCACTCGGAGTCCGATATGCGGATTCCGAGTGTTTGTGTAGTCCCCATAGGAAAAATGCCTGCGGGCAGCAGATATTTTGTACAGGAGCTTGCAGGACCGTAATAAAAGGAGAGGAGAAGGAGTATGGACTTAAAAGGACGCGATTTTTTAAAGCTGTTGGATTTTACGACGGAGGAGATTGAGTTTTTGATAAAGCTGGCGGGGGAGCTGAAGGAGAATAAGAAGAAGGGCAAGCCGATAAATCCCAGAACACAGCCGCTGTTAAACAATCTTGCAGGGAAAAATATAGCGCTTATTTTTGAAAAGGCGAGTACGCGGACACGCTGTGCCTTTGAGGTGGCGGCGCGGGATTTGGGGATTGCAACAACCTATCTGGATGCGGCGGGCTCGCAGGTAGGCAGGAAGGAAAGCATAGCGGATACTGCGAGAGTGCTTTCTTCCATGTACGACGGTATTGAGTATCGGGGCTTCGGGCAGGAGATTGTGGAGGAGCTTGCAAAGTATGCGCAGGTTCCTGTCTGGAACGGGCTTACGGATGAGTTTCATCCCACACAGATGCTGGCGGATTTGCTGACTATCAAAGAGCATTTTGGACGGCTCAAGGGCATCAAGCTGACTTACATGGGAGATGCGCGTTTTAATATGGGCAATTCCCTGATGGTAGCGTGCGCGAAGATGGGAATGCATTTTACAGCATGTACGGCGAAAGAGTATTTTCCGGCGAAGGAGCTTGTGGAGCAGTGCAGGACGCTTGCGGCAAAAACCGGCGCAAGTATCACGCTGACGGAGGATGTGGACGCAGGCACAAAGGATGCGGATGTCATTTATACGGACGTATGGGTTTCCATGGGAGAAGCGGATGAGGTATGGGAGAGCCGGATCAAAGCGCTCACCCCTTACAAGGTGGACAGCAAGGTTATGCGCAATGCAGGAAGACAGGCAATCTTTATGCATTGTCTGCCGGCGTTCCATGATTTGAAGACTGCCGTCGGCAGGGAGATGGGAGAAAAGTTTGGCATTACAGAGATGGAAGTGACAGACGAGGTATTTGAGTCCGCACAGTCGGTGGTGTTTGAAGAAGCGGAGAACCGTATGCACACGATTAAGGCAGTGATAGCGGCAACGCTGTAGGAAATAAGCAGATAAGCCGTATCAGAAAAGTGGTTGTGATATGGCAGGAGGCGGGCTATGAAGGCAGAAATACTTTCACTCCTCAGAAAGACGGAAGGCTATATTTCCGGACAAGAATTATGCGAGCGCTTCGGCGTGACGAGAGCGGCGGTCTGGAAGGTGATAAACGGGTTAAAAAAAGAGGGTTATGGAATTGAGGCGGTAACGGGTAGAGGTTACCGCCTAAGTTCCCTGCCCGACGTTTTTAGCGCCGAAGAACTGGAGAGCCGGATGCATACCGAATGGGCGGGAAGAAATCTGGTTTTTTATGAAAGCACAGGCTCAACAAATATACAGGCAAAGCTTTTGGCGGAGGAGGGGGCGCCGTCAGGCACCCTTGTGGTTGCGGAGAAACAGACGCAGGGGCGCGGCAGGAGGGGCAGGACGTGGGCGTCTCCGGCGGGCAGAAATCTTTATTTTACCATTCTGCTAAAGCCGGAATTTGCACCGGATAAGGCTTCTATGCTGACACTGGTGATGGCGCTTGCCGTGCAGGGTGCGGTAGCGGAGGTCTGCGGTGTAGATGCACAGATAAAATGGCCCAATGATGTTGTGGTAAACGGCAGGAAAGTGACCGGTATCCTCACGGAAATGAGTGTACAGGGAGAATATATTCAGCATGTGGTAATCGGCGTCGGCGTCAATGTGAAAGAGCAGGAGTTTGTTCCGGAACTGAAGGAAAAGGCAGCATCCTTGGAGCAGGAGTCGGGGATGCCTGTTTCGAGGGCGGCGCTCTTGGAAAAAATCATGGAGCATTTTGAGCATGATTACACCCTTTTTATGAAAAAACTGAATTTGTCCCTGTTGCTGGAGCAGTACAATGCAGTGCTGGTCAACTGCGGCAGGGAGGTCAGAGTGTTAGACCCGGCGGGCGAGTACACGGGGATTGCGCAGGGCATCAATGAAAAAGGCGAGCTTTGCGTCGAAGTTTCCGGTAAAAAAGTAAAAAAGGTCTATGCAGGAGAAGTATCAGTGCGGGGTGTTTACGGGTATGTGTGAAAAGGACGGGGCAGGCAGAGTGGTGCTCTGCGGAGCAAGCGCTTATGAAATGAAGTATTATTTTAATGAGGAGTTTTGCGGGCTTCCCGATTCCGTAAAGGAGGAGCTGCATATTTTGTGTGTGCTGTTTACGGAGGAGGTTGGCGGCGTTTTTACGATAGCTTTTGAAGAGGATGGCAATGTGGTGCTGACTACCGATGCAGATGAGGATGATATCTATTATGATGAAATCAGCAGCGGGCTGATGGTATCACAAGTCCGCAGCAAAAGGCAGGAGCTGTTTGAAAGTTTAAATCTGTATTACAGAGTGTTTGTGCTTCATGAACAGCCAGACGGTATTTTGGAGGAAGAAGAAAAAAATGATATTGGCGATTGATGTGGGAAATACAAATATTACCTGCGGCGTTTATGACAAAGAAACGCTTCTGGCGACGTTTCGGATTACGACGAAGTTTCCGAGGACTTCCGACGAATATGGTATTACGCTGGCAGAGATGATGCGGATAAGAGGCATTAGTGCGGAGCAGATAGAGGGAACGATAGTGGCAAGCGTGGTGCCCGATGTGATGCATTCCCTGACAGGCGCCATTGTGCGTTACATGGGAAGTACACCGTTGATTGTGGGTCCGGGCGTGAAGACAGGTATTCGTGTGGTAACAGAGAATCCTCGCGCCATCGGCGCAGACCGTATCGTGGATGCGGTGGCGGCATATGAAAAGTATGGCGGACCGGCATTGGTGCTGGATTTCGGAACGGCAACCACTTACGACCTTGTGGGACGCGACGGCAGCTTTGAGGCCGGCATCACGGCGCCTGGCGTCAGAATCAGTGCGGAGGCGATGTGGGAGCGGACGGCTATGCTTTCCAAAATAGAAATCAAAAAGCCGAAGTCCATTTTGGCACAAGAAACCATCAGCAGTATGCAGGCGGGTCTTTTTTACGGGCAGATAGGGCAGACGGAATATATTATCAAGCGTGTGCGGGAAGAAAGCGGATATGACGATCTGAAGGTCATTGCGACCGGCGGTCTGGGGAGGATTATTTCGGACGAGACGGACAGTATTGATGTATACGACAGCGCGCTTACACTGGACGGGCTGCGAATTATTTATGAAAAGAACAGGAAACAGGAGCATTGACAGGCAGATTAAAAATTGGCAGTGTGGCGCTTGCTTCTCCGGTGGTGCTGGCTCCCATGGCGGGCGTGACGGATTTGCCGTTCCGCCTGCTCTGTAAAGAACAGGGCGCGGGGCTTATCTGCATGGAGATGGTAAGTGCAAAAGCAATTTATTACAGCAATAAAAATACGGAAGCATTGATGGAAATCCGCGAGGAGGAGAGACCTGTATCCCTGCAGCTTTTCGGTTCGGATGCAGACATTATGGCGGAGATGGCAAAGCGGATAGAAGAACGTCCCTTTGACATACTGGATATTAATATGGGCTGTCCGGTTCCAAAGGTGGTAAACAACGGGGAAGGCTCCGCCCTGATGAAAAATCCGGCGCTGGTGTATGAGATTGTGCGCAAGGTAGCAGGAGCCATCAAAAAACCGGTTACGGTTAAAATTAGAAAAGGCTTTGATGCGCTGCACTGCAATGCGGTGGAAATCGCGAAAATTGCGGAGGCGGCGGGCGCTGCCGCTGTCGCCGTTCATGGCAGGACCAGAGAGCAGTACTATACCGGTAAAGCAGACTGGGACTGCATACGTGCGGTTAAGGAAGCAGTGCAGATACCGGTCATCGGCAACGGCGACGTGGCGGATGCAGTCTCGGCGAAGGAACTGCTTGATAAAACGGGTTGTGACGGTGTGATGATAGGCAGGGGAGCGCAAGGGAACCCATGGATATTTCGAGAGGTTACCGCCTTTTTGGAAGCGGGTTTTATACCGCCGCGCCCTACGCCGGACGAAGTGCGTCGGACGGTGGAGCGCCACGCGGCACTGCAGCTTGCCGTCAAGGGAGAATATACGGGCGTCAGGGAGATGCGCAAGCACTTGGCATGGTATACGGCTGGGTATCCGCATTCGGCGCGGTTCAGACAGGAAATAAACAGCATGGAAACGATGGCAGATTTGTTAAAAAGTCTTGACCGGATTTTTCCAGTATAAAGATGCGGACGACAGCATATCTTCAAAGGGAAGGACGAACAAGGGGACGAACCGTGGAGGAGATGACTGTCGTTCGTTTTATAACGGACAAGGACGGCTGCGGCAGGCGGAAACGCCGCGGAAGCTGGCAGTACCGGATAGAAAACAGGAAAATAAGCGGCAGGGATGACGCCGTCTGTCTTTTTACGGTATATCTGCCCGCATACAGTTATAAGAAAAAGCCCTGGAAAGAAAAGGATAAAATTGCATATATACAGGGAATAGAAGTGCCGCCGGAGGGAAGGAACGTCTGCTATCTTTATGATGAGGAGGCGCGCGCTTTTCTTGGCAGAAGGGAAGAGCCGTTGTCGCTGGAGGGGCTGCTTTTTCTGATGCGATGGCAGCAGATAACCTTTGATGCCCTGATTGTGCTGCAGGACAGGGAATTGGAGACGGAAGCAATTTTGGCAGAATACGTGAGGGATACCCGCTATATTGGCGTTGTGTCGGCAGGTGAAGAAGCATTTTTTGAGACGAAGGAGGTACTTTTGGAAGAGTATGGTTTTCTCTTGGATGTTGCTGCGGAATTTGCAAAGCTGCATGTACCGGCAAAAGGAAAAACGCTGGTAATAGCCGGCGCCGAACTGTACGGGACTACGCCCCTGCAGCTTCCGTCCGGTACGACGCTTGTCAGTACTGTGGTATCGGGGGAAGCAAAGAGGCTGTGCGCAAGGGCGAAGGAAGTCCGTTATTTTGACGTGAAATCTCTGCTGCGGGATATCACGGCTTGACACCCTGTACAAAATTCAGTATAATACGGAAGATAATCTAGGTATCATGCAGTCATTCGACCAAAGATAACCGGATAACAACAGGAAAATTGTGTATAAAAGGAAGGCGTGCACCATGGAATCAAAGAAAAATATTTTAACCTATGAGGGCTTGCGGAAATACGAGGATGAGCTGCATGAGCTGAAAGTAGTCAAGCGTCAGGAGGTTGCACAGAAAATTAAGGAAGCCAGAGAGCAGGGTGATTTGTCTGAAAATGCTGAGTATGACGCAGCCAAGGACGAGCAGCGCGACATAGAAGCGCGTATTGAGGAATTGGAGAAAATCCTGAAAAATGCGGAGGTCATTGTAGAAGATGAGGTTGACTTGGACAAAATCAATATCGGCTGCCGTGTGAAGATTCTGGATTTGGAGTATAGCGACGAACTGGAATACAAGATTGTGGGATCCACGGAGGCGAACAGCTTAAAGGGCAAGATTTCCAATGAAAGTCCGGTCGGGAAAGCGCTGATTGGCGCGAAGCTCGGCGATACCGTCGAGGTAGAGACACAGGCGGGCGTATTGAAATATAAGGTGCTTGAGATACAGCGCTCAAACTAAAGAGAATTTTGACGGTACGTGTTCCGGTCGTTCTTAAAAGTATCCATGGAGCGGCTCTATGGAATAAGAAGATAAGCAGAACAGGAAAGGCGTGATAAAAGTGGCAGACACACAGAGCAGAGGGAATCAGAATAGCGGGACGGATAACAGGCAGCAGGAGCAGGATATTCATCAGCTTTTAAAGGTCAGGAGAGAAAAGCTGGCGGCGCTGCAGGAGGCGGGAAAGGACCCGTTCTTTGTTACAAAATATGACATGACCCATCACAGCATGGATATTAAGAATCATTTTGAAGAGCTGGAGGGTAAAACCGTCAGCATAGCCGGACGTATTATGCAGAAGCGTGTAATGGGTAAGGCTTCTTTTTGTAATGTACAGGATTTGCAGGGCAACATCCAGTCCTATGTGGCAAGGGACAGTATAGGGGAAGAGCCCTATGCGGACTTTAAGAAGTATGATGTGGGTGATATTGTAGGTATTACGGGTGAAGTATTTAAGACCAAAACAGGTGAGATTTCCGTCCATGCGGCAAAGGTACTGCTGATGAGCAAGAGTCTGCAGATTCTGCCGGAAAAGTTTCATGGACTGACGAATACGGATATCCGTTACAGACAGCGCTATACCGATTTGATTATGAATAGCGATGTGAAGGATACCTTTATCAAGCGCAGCAAAATTATTAGCGCAATTCGCCGCTATCTGGACGGACAGGGCTTTATGGAGGTGGAAACTCCTATGCTGGTAGCCAATGCCGGCGGCGCGGCGGCAAGGCCTTTTGCGACGCATTACAACGCGCTGGACGAGGACGTAAAGCTGCGTATCTCCTTGGAGCTGTACTTGAAGAGGCTGATTGTAGGCGGTATGGAGCGGGTCTATGAAATTGGGCGTGTGTTCCGGAATGAAGGCATGGATACCCGTCACAATCCGGAGTTTACGATGATGGAGCTGTATCAGGCGTACACGGATTATCAGGGTATGATGGATTTAACTGAGAATATGTTCCGCTGCGTGGCGCAGGAGGTATGCGGCACCACTACGGTTCCTTATGCAGAGGAAATGATTGACTTAGGCAAGCCTTTTGAGCGGCTTACCATGGTGGAAGCGGTGAAAAAATATGCAGGCGTTGATTTTGATGCGGTTGCAGACACAGAGGCGGCAAAGAAGATAGCGGATGAAAAGGGCGTTCATTATGAGGCGCGTCACAAAAAGGGAGACATCTTAAATCTGTTCTTCGAGGAGTTTGTGGAGGAGCATTTGATTCAGCCCACCTTTGTGATGGACCATCCGGTAGAGATTTCCCCGCTCACCAAGAGAAAGCCGGATAAGCCGGATTACGTGGAGCGCTTTGAGCTCTTTATCTACGGCAGGGAAATGTGCAACGCTTACTCCGAGTTAAATGATCCTATAGACCAGAGGGAGCGCTTTAAGGCGCAGGAGGCTGCTCTTGCAGCAGGCGACGAAGAAGCCAACACTACCGACGAGGACTTTATGAATGCCCTCGAAATCGGTATGCCCCCCACCGGCGGCATCGGCTATGGCATTGACAGGCTGGTTATGCTGCTTACCAATTCGCCGGCGATACGGGATGTGCTGTTGTTCCCGACAATGAAAACACTTGGCGGAAAAGACCAGTAAAATCAAGGGTTTGCGGTACTTGAACTTGTAAACT